>Ga0208820_1000099_pt1 | contig 92942 bp, 64 predicted proteins | sample June2015DPH_16_5_FD_184713 | JGI IMG/M metagenome (GOLD analysis project Ga0208820, IMG submission 184713) | Peatland microbial communities from SPRUCE experiment site at the Marcell Experimental Forest, Minnesota, USA - June2015DPH_16_40... | ecosystem: Environmental > Terrestrial > Soil >...
TACTTCTGGCAAGCTTCTTCGGTAGAGAACATCGACTGGAACTCGCGTAAGGTTTTCGCAAACGCTGGGCGCGGCATGCCCATATACTACTAATTGGGGCTTGCTGAAACAACCGGATAAGCATGAGTCGGCTTCCAAGAAGCGACAGACCTACTCTTTCACAAGGACCAAACTCTGCCAAAACATTCCAACGGAATGCGCTTCTCAGCATTCGACCAAGCAGGGATAACGATTCACGAGGCCCTCTACTACTCCATTGGCAGCGGCTTCATTATTCGTGAAGGTGATGAGAGTACACCTATCGCGGACCGAACAATCCCCTATCCCTTTGGCAGCGCTGCCCAGTTGTTGAACTTGGCTGAAGAACGTGGGCTGTCGATTTGGCAAATTGTTTTCGAAAATGAGAAGGCTTCCCACAATGAAGGGGAGATTCGGGATTACGTGGATCGCATCTGGAGTACGATGTGCCAATGTGTCGCGCGAGGATTCCGAGCGGAAGGCGTCTTGCCGGGAGGACTCCGGGTTCGTCGGCGGGCCCCTGCGCTCCCGCGAAAACTCGAGACGGAGGGAGAAAAAGATCCGTTGCATGCGATGGATTGGGTGAATGTCTTCGCAATGGCTGTCAATGAAGAGAACGCAGCCGGGGGACGAATGGTGACCGCGCCCACGAACGGCGCGGCTGGTGTCGTTGCGGCAGTAGCGCACTATTACTGGATATTTGTCGAAGGAGCTTCCCGCGATGGACTTTTCTGGTTCTTCCTGACCGCGGCCGCGATTGGGATTTTGTACAAGGAAAACGCTTCCATTTCCGGTGCGGAAGTCGGCTGCCAGGGTGAAGTCGGCGTGGCGTGTTCTATGGCTGCGGCCGGGCTGGTGGCGGCACTGAGTGGGACAAATCAACAGATCGAGCATGCCGCGGAAATCAGTATGGAACACAACCTGGGCATGACCTGTGATCCCATCGGAGGTCTTGTGCAGATTCCGTGCATTGAGCGAAATGCAATGGGGGCTGTGAAGCCGATCAACGCTTGCCGCATGGCGATGCGGGAGAGTGGCGAACACAGCGCTTCGCTCGATCAGGCGATCAAGGCCATGTATGAGTCCGGGAAGGATATGCAAACCCGCCACAAGGAGACATCGTCGGATGGACTAGCGACGTTGAATATCATCGAATGCTGAGAGTCCGCACTGAGAAAAGGGAGTCGGTACTACTTCGGTATAACTGAGAGTGAGTTTTCGGGAGAGAGAAGCCGTAAGCGACGCTCAGCAAAGCATTTGGAATTCCTGCATTCATTGTTAGAAGGCAGACGCTCTATCCAACTGAGCTACGGGCGCTCTCTCCTTAATTTCTCATATTACAAACGCTTACGCTACAAACTGCTCGAATTCGTCAGGGGAATCTTGCACGGTGGGCGCGCGGGAAATGGGGACCGAAGCACTGTCCAGTTTGTCGGTAGCTTCTTCGGGGTGCTGCTCGCCAGGCGAAAACGTGACCCAGGCAGCGGCAAAGTCAGAGCCTCTATTGGATGGCGCCTTGTCTCTTCGGGCAAAGCCGTCTCGCACCAGCCTAGCGGAAGGCCAGAATCTGCATATCGTGTCCAAATTGCGGTAGCTCATGCAACGGATTCAACTGCCCGCGCCTTCGCTCGCCACCAGGCCGAAGCCTTGGCTTCCGGCCTCGAGTTTGCACGCAAGCGGCCTGAATTTGTCGCATTTCCCCCTGAGCGGTGTCAGAGCAGCAACAACGAAAGTACTATCGCAATTGGGACTTCCGCCAAACTTCCCACCAAACCCATGCTGCGAGATTTCCTGCACCTCTAGGCGGAAAGCCGTCGGATGCCGCGCAATTCCTTATGAGCCAATCGCTTAGACAAAGGCGTCGCGACGTCCTGCCCATCTGAGTTTGTTCTCATCCTCCTAAACCTTAGTAACTGTCCCGCTAGGAAGCGCGGACGGGTGCACCCCCACTGCTCCAAAGCAGTACTTTCGTCCAGTTGCTGGCTCACACTTCAATGCGATACCACTAGCTTAGCTTCCAGTATCGGCGGAGCGGGTGTAGTCGACGCCGCGGTCTAGCGTGATGCCCCTTAGCCCAGCAAATGGCCGGGGAAGGGCGGCGGGAAACACCTGGCAATCCGTCGATACCGCCATTTCGGAAGCGAATGTCTTAGTGAAGGGGAGTTGCCCATGAATCACAAAAATAGAAAAGAGCAGGGCTTCTCCTTGCTGGAAACCCTTATCGTAATCGGCATCATGTCCATTCTAGCGGGCATCTCGCTTTTCAAGAGCTTCGGCACCATGGAGAGTTATCAGGCCAACTCAGCCAAGGACGTCGTCATCGGCCAACTGCGTGTAGCCAGACAATTGGCCATCAGCCAACGCCGCGCCGTACAAGTCTGGTTTAACACTTACTCTACAGCTAAGGAACCTTACACAGTCAGCTACCAGGTCCAAGCGCGTCCGAATGTCAACGGGGACGTTGCCGGGCCTCTCATCACTATGCCCCTGCCGACGAACACACAGTTTGTAATGGAAAGTGGTGTTCCCGATACGCCGATGGGATTTGGCACCTGTTCCGGCGCTTCTCCGGTGTGTATCGGAGGCATCAGTTGCTGCCCCACGACCATGTATTTCTCCTCGACAGGACAGTTTAGCGCGGATGAATTTGGCACCACGGTCTATAACGGAAGCGTTTTTATCGGTATCCCAAACCAGCCCGCGACGGCGCGAGCTGTCACGATTATGGGCAGTACCGGCAGGGTGCGCCCCTACACCTTCATCGGTCCTCTCAACGGGGCGCCATCACTGGTTTGGATCGAATAGGAGCATCAGCCCATGAAAAACAGTCGGCCGCGAAAACAAAGAGGATTTACGCTTATCGAGGTGATGGTCGCCATGGCCGTCCTTTCCTTCGGCGTTCTCTCCCTCGTTTCCATTTTCACCCAGGGTCTCAGGGCTTCCTACCAGACCCAAATTCAATACATCGCACAACAAAAAGCACAAGAAGCGATGGAGACCATTTTCACAGCGCGCGACACGCGACTCGTCACCAGCGCGCAAATCAACAACGTGTCGAATGGCGGCATTTTCAAGGATAATGCGCAGCCGCTGTATGCGCCAGGCCCGGACGGCTTGTTCGGAACCGCGGACGATGACTCCACCAATCCTGACTCCATCGTAGTCGCTCCGGGGCCGGACGGCATTTTCGGGACTGCCGACGACGTCTCAATCAATTTGAATCCCTGGATGACGCGCACCATTCTGATCGCCCCGGTCGCCAACACGCCCAACCTGAAGAGCATCACGGTGACCGTCAATTGGACGTTTGAAGGGCAAACATTCCAGTATCAAATCTCCAGCTTAATTTCCAATTTCTCATGAGGCCTACGATGACAGTCCAACCAAATAAAAAACTCGCGGGCTTTACCCTGATCGAATTGATGATCGCCATGGGTGTCACACTGATCCTGCTGTACGCAGCCGTAATCGCGTTCCATGATGCGTCGCAGTCGAACCAGGTGGTCGCGCAAGGGTCAGACATGAGCGAAAATTTGCGGGCTGGGTTGAACATGATCCAGTTGGACCTGCAGCAGGCGGGCACGGGAATTCCTACCGGCGGTATCTCCATCCCATTCACGGCTCCGTGTGGTACCACCCCGCGGATCAATCGGCCCATGCTCAATGGCACGAGCACGTTTCCCTACCCGGGGGCGACCTGCGAATCCTCGATACCCGCTGTCGAGCCGGGCAACGGGATGGGGCCCTTCATCACGGCTCCAGACGCGACCACTGGTACGGCCGCGAATCCCAACAGCATTACCGACGAAATCACCATGCTTTACGCGGACAATACCATCGGCCTTGATGGGGTGCCCATCAATCAACCGGCCTCGACGGGACCGCCGGCAGTCGCGGGATGCCCGAATGGCAAACTCCAATTCAGCGGCACGACCGTCACCGCCACGTTCGATATCAATTGCGTAAACATTTCCAGCACCACCACAGCCAATTTGATCACGATCAATACCGGTGACCTCATCATGTTCAGCAACCCCAAGGGAACCGCCCTCCTGTGGGTTACGAGTGTTAGCGGGCAGGCGGTGACCTTTGGCCCGAATGACCTGTTTGCTTTGAACGGCCGCACCGAGAGCGGCGGCACCATTCAGTATTTGCAGACCAGCTCCAACTGCGGCGGCGCTGCTTCCTGCTTTCCCGCGACTCTCGCCACGCGGATCTGGATGATTACGTACTACCTGGACAACATCAGCAGCCCGCCGTACACGAGGTTGATCCGCCAGGTCAACATGAAATCTCCCACGCCTGTCGGAGAGACTCTGGAAAACTTGCAGTTCACCTATAACTACGTCGATGGGGTCACCAATCCTTCGAACCAGAATTCCGTGCCCACGGGGAATTCCGAGGCGAATATTCGCTCGGTGGACGTCTATCTCGGCGCGCGCTCGAGTCAATCGGTCCAACAAGCCAACAAAACCATCTATGCCCGAAGCAATTTGATGACACAGGTCAGCCTGCGCAGTTTGGCCTACGTCAATCGTTACCAATAAGAGGAGCCGGAAATGAGCATGAATTTATTCAAGAAATCGAAACTTTTGCGTGATGACGCTGGCGTTGCCCTCATCACATCGCTTCTCTTGCTCTTTCTCATGTCCAGCCTTCTGGTTGGTTTCTGCGTCCTGCTGATTACCAACCAGCAACTGAGTGGCTCGAACAACGACGATGTGACCGCTTTCTACGCCGCGGAAGCCGGCATGGAGCAGATGACGGCCAATCTCGGAGACCTCTTTGCACAAACCTATTCACCGACGATAGCCCAGATCAATACCGTGCAACTCAACCCGCCACTGCTTCCCAATATTCAATATCTGACCAGCAACGGCTCGAGCGGTTACACGATCACGCCGGGGGCCTACGACGCCTATGGCAATCCTGCTCCGACGATCTCCACCATCAAATCGGGCACCTATGCCGGTATGACCGCCATGCTCACGGAATACACCATGTACGTGAATGCCCGAACCAGCGCGGGAAGAGAAGTGAAGTTGCAGCGCACCGTCCAGACCGTCGGTATTCCGATGTTCCAGTTCGGGATTTTCTCGAATACGGACCTCAGCTTCTTTGCGGGCCCGAACTTCCAATTCGGTGGCCGCACGCATACCAACGGAAACCTTTTTCTGGCTGAGGGAAATGGCGACACCCTGACCATGTCCGACAAAGTGGACGCTTACAAGGATGTCATCCGCACAAATCTGGAGAACGGTTGGGCCGTCAGCACGAACTATACGGGTACGGTTCAAATCACCACGCAACCTGGTGGCAGCAACTACAGGACTTTGGGAACCGCGGAAGGGAGCCTGACGGGAACTATAGGCTCGTCAGCAGATGCAAGTTGGCCCACCATCTCAACAGGAAACGCCCCGGCAGACTACAACAGTAATCTCACCAACGGGCAAGGCAGTGCCTATCCGCAGTTTTCCACCGGCTCAAAACTGTTGAATCTGGGCATCGTCACGATCGGCAACGGCACCACACAGTCCATCGACCTCATCCGGCGCCCGAACCCCGGCGAAGCTGCCACCGTCACCGGCGAGCGCTATTTTGCGCAAGCCAGCTTGAAGATTCTTCTTTCCGATAATGCGCAAGACATCATGAGCTCGAACGTGCCTTGCATCGGCGACAGCACGCCGCCGTTTGACTTGAGCTCGATCGCAATGCCGCCTGGCGTTGGCGGTGTTAACTGGACCGGAGCTGCAGCGACCCTCTATACAAAAATGGTGGCAAAAGGCGTGACGCCGCTCCCCTTAGCGGCTTCGGGCGCGGCCTCCGCGCTGCCCCCAGGCGCTTATAACACTCTTGACGGTTACTGGACGCCGAACCAGGGGCCCAGTGGGATAGCTTACACTTGGCCGGTCATCAAGGGGTTCCTCAAGATCGAGGAGCAAACGGCTTACGGCAGCCCCTGTGGCACATGGAAAGACGTGACCTTGGAGATCCTCAGCTACGGCTACGTCGGCCGCAATATCAATCCCGTTCCGCAATCTTTGGACGGAGCCACGCTGAACCCGCAGTGGAATCAAAACGCCACTCTAATGCAAACTGGCGCAGCTCCGAACATTACGGTCCCACCTGCTGCCGCGCTTGGCTACCAGAACGGCCCACTTGTGGCGACCACGAATTATGGGATAACCGTTTTCAATGCAGCCTCCGTTTCGACGCCGGCTAATCCACTGACCTGCCCCGATCCTCATCCTTGGGCAGTCATTCGCCTTGAACGCATCCGAGACAACCCATCGTCCGTCTACTACAATTCCGGAGCGCTCGTTCCGGCCACCAAAACGACAACCGGCAACCTGCCGTACCAGTCCTATCTAGGCGAAGCTTGCGGCGTAGACCCGAATACTGCCACCAGGCTACCCGCGACACGCAACACTCTCGCAACCAATGGCGTCACAACTACCTGGGTTCCGCAGACCTACGACTTCTGGCCAAACGTCCTCTTCGATTCGCGCGAAGGCACATTGCGCGACACCCTGATATCGGCCGCGAACCTTCCCACTTTGAATGGCGCCATGCAATACATTGAGCTGGATGGCCAGAACCTGGCGAGCTGGTTTGGCGGAAAAATCAACACCATGGCCACCACCGGACAGAGCACCAGAGACCCGGTCGTGGCGCCAAATAATTACGTGGTCTACATTTCTGACCGCCGCGGAAACTACGAAGATCCTGCCGTCCAGACGATCACCGGCGGCTGGCCTCCGCTTTCCTTCACACAACATGAAACGGGCGAGTACGGTTGGAATGACATCGTGAATTTTACCCCAAACCCGACGACCGGTTGCCCGGACGGTGTTCTGGACAGCGGTGAGGACCCGAACGTGGGAACTACCTTCGCAGGTCAGTTCTACTATTACGGCGCGAGCCAGGCCCATATCCATGCGCTGGGAGCACAAAATACCACGACCAACCCGTTACAGCCAGGCCAAATCGGCGTCTTCTCCACCCTGGCGACCAACGGTCTCCAAGCCAATTCCGTTTGCACGGCTGTACCCGCTTACTCAACCACCGACAAGATTTGGCCAATGATGGTGGCCGCGAATACAAACTCGCCCCGCGAAAACGCTCCGCTCTTCTTCCGGCGCGCCGTCAAGATCGTCAACGCAAGCCTCCTGACGGCTGTTGGCACCTGCCCGGGTGGTGCGAATTGCGGCTTGACGATCGCCACGGAGAATCCGGCCTACCTCCAGGGTGACTTCAATTCCAACTCCGCCGGAAATGATTTCACTGATCCATCCATCGCGGCATCGGTGGCGGCCGACGCAATCACTCTTATTTCCGATAGCTGGAATGATGTCAATTCCTTTGCCTTCCCCTACAACTCGGGGAACCGCGCCGGTATCTCCACGGACTATCGCTTGGCCGTCGTTGCCGGAGCGAACCCTTACTTCCAGAATCCCACTGGCGTGATCTATCAGGACTATGGCACCGACGGAGGCGTGCACAACTTCCTCCGCTTCCTCGAAAACTGGAACGGCACTCTGAGCTACGAGGGTTCCATAGTCGACTTGTACTATAGTCGCCAGGCCAATGGCACTTATAAGTGCGGCAACATCAACGCGGTTTACCAGCCGCCCACCCGTGGCTATGTCTTCGACAGCAACTTCCTGACTCCGGCCTTGTTGCCACCGCGCACGCCGCTCTTCCGCGACGTCAACACGACGGGTTGGACGCGGCTGTTGCTACCGACCCAGTAAAACCAATCTCAGCGGCTTCACTTCCGCGAGCGCCCCGGTTACCGCCGGGGCGTTTGCTTTGTGTGCCGCTCCCTGCCCGACCACGACCTTGCGCTTCCGTGGTACTTTGAAATGTACCGCCCAAATTTGATCCGAGCGCTCGCGCGCGGCCATGAACCCTATCGAAACCCTTAGCCTGGTCCTTGGCGCCGGCTTCTCTTCCGGCCTGAATCTCTATGCCACCGTCGCGACGTTGGGATTGCTGCAGCGCTTTGGCGTGATTCAACTGCCTGAGCACCTCCGCATCCTCTCCCATCCCGTGGTGCTGGGAATCGCAGCGGTCCTTTATTTGCTGGAGTTCCTGGCGGACAAGGTTCCTTATATCGATTCGATCTGGCAGGCCGTCCATACGTTCATCCGGCCACCGGCTGCGGCACTTCTGGCGTTCGGCGCAACCGCAGCGGCCCCCGACGTCTGGCGCTGGGGCGCGGCGCTGCTGGCGGGAGGCATCGCGCTGACTTCCCACGGCACCAAGGCCAGCGCCCGTGCAGCCGTGAACATGAGCCCGGAACCTTTCAGCAATTGGGCGCTCAGTCTTGGAGAAGATGTGCTGGCGGTTTGGCTGATCTGGTTTGCCACGGCGCATCCCACGGCCGCCATCATCGTGGTGACAATCCTCGTTGGCGTCTCACTCTTCCTGCTATATCACCTGTTTCGATTTCTGCGGCGCACGCTGCGGAAACTCGCGGAGATTTAGCCGCGTTTGTGGCACAGTCACTCCCGTTTACCCTGCTTGCCCCGACCTTCGAGGGGAGCCGCGAAGGGCCTGTGCTCATGGGTTTGCTTTTGTAGCGGCCGCCAGGCGTTTACCCTGACCCGGTCGGGGAGGCGGGCGCGTTCACTACCCCGCGGCCTCTACGCCATTTGGACAACGCATATACCACCGTCATTCCGAACGGAGTCTGCGGAGTGAGGAATCTCTCTTCAGGTCGTGAACGAAGAGGCGTACGTGCGTCTTCTCTCCACTCCCGCGGCTACTTCACGTAGGTCGCCAGCCAATCGAGGAACGTCTTGTACCAGAGCTGGCTGTTCTGCGGCTTTAGCACCCAGTGTCCTTCATCCGGGAAAATCAGAAGCTTGGAGGGCACGCCCTGCCGCTGCAGCGCACTGAAAAGTTCCAGCGACTGCGTGTACGGCACGCGGTAATCGCGTTCACCCGCCACCACTAGCGTCGGCGTCTTGTACTTGCCGAGCTCCGCGGCGTAGGTGGAAGGCGACCACTTCTTGTAATTCTCCGGCGCCGTCCACGGCGTGCCCTGCATGTCGTGCTCTTCAAACCACAGCTCTTCCGTCGCGTACATGGACACTTTGTCGTACACGCCCGCATGGCTGATGATCGCCTTGAAGCGATCGGTGTGCGTCGCCAGCCAGTCCGCCATGTATCCGCCGTAGGAGCCGCCCGCTGCGGCCAGCCGTGTTTTGTCAATGAAGGGATATTTCGCGATGGCTGCGTCGATTCCCTTCATTATGTCAACATACGCTTTGCCGCCCCAATCGTTGGTGATTTCGTCCGTGAACTTCTGCCCAAAACCCGTTGAGCCGCGGCGGTTGATCATCAGCGTAACGTAGCCCGGAGCCGAAAAGACTTGCGCATTCCAGCGGTAGCCCCACGCGTCATCCCACATGGTCTGCGGCCCGCCGTGCAGCAGCACCAGCATCGGATATTTCTTTGTGGCCGAAAAATTCGGGGGCCGCACCACCATCGCCTCCACTCTCGTCCCCTCGGCCCCTTCAAACCAGAAGCTCTCCGGCGCATTCATTTCCAATTGCGCGAGGATGGCATCGTTGTGATGCGTCAACTGCTTCAGGCCGCTGCCATCGCCCGCGGCGACAAATAGTTCCGTCGGTGATGTCAGGGTGGTCCGCTCCGTCACCAAAACGGTCGCGTCGCCGTTGAAGGAAAATGCGCCGTTGTAGCCATCGAGCAGCTTCTTCCGCGCCGCGCCGGCGCGCGCCTCCACGGCATAAATCGGCTGGAGCGTTTCGTTTTCCGCTGTGAAGTAAATGGTTTTGCTATCCGGCGACCACGCCAAATCATTGGCACTGCGGTCGAATCCGGCTGTGAGATCCGTGCTCTTCCCTGTCTGGCGGTCGTACAGCATGACGCGCCACCGGTCGGCCTCATATCCCGCGGTGAGTTGCGCATGGTAGGCGATCGCGCGTCCATCGGGCGAATACACGGGATTGCCATCGAATCCGGGATTGGAAGTGATGCGTTTCGCTTCGCCGCCGGAAATAGGCACGACGAACAGATCGCCATTCGTGCTGATGGCTTCCACTTTGTCCGTTACCGCCGTGTAACAAATCTCCTTGCTGTCCGTTGAAAAATTGATGTCGCCGGAGCCGCTGCGCTCGTCCGGCGGAATATCGTAGTCGGCTTCCGGCGTGAGATCGCGCGCGGGCGAACCGCCGTCGGCCGGCATGACGAAAAGGTGGCTGCGCTTGCCTTCGGACCAGTGATCCCAGTGGCGGTAGAGAAGGTGGTCGTAAATGCGCGCTTTTACCTTGCTCTTTTCCTTTTCTTCATCACGCTTGGCGTTGCACGCGTCGTCTTTGCAACCCACATAGACAGCCGATGTGAAGGCGATGCTCTTGCCATCCGGCGCCCATCTGAAGAAATCGGCTCCCGTCGAAAGCTGCGTCAGCTTTTTCGCTTCGCCTCCCTCCATCGAGAGCAGATAGACCTGGGAATTGCCGTCGCGCGCGGAAAGAAACGCCAGCACCTTGCCATCGGGGGACCATGCGGGGGAAGAGTCGCGGCCGCCCTGGGTCACCTGAATGGCTTCACCGCCCGCCGCGGGGATGATCCAGATATTGTTGACCCCGCGGTTCAACTCCATGTCCGGCGTGGACACCGCGTAGGCCACCCATTTGCCGTCGCGCGAGACCTGCGATCCCGAGGCGCGATGCATTTTGATCAGGTCGTCAAAGGTGATCGCGTGTTTCGCCGGTGCCTGCGCTTGTGCATGTACGGCCAAAGCTACGCCCAGCGCGATGGCCAGAATTCCACTGCGCATTGCTATGCGATTTCTCATTGTTCCTCCACCCGTGCGGCGATTTTCCCCGCAACTCCCAAAACAGTGCATGATGTCACGATTGCGCGGCGAATCCAAGGCGGGAGCCTGAAGTCGAGGCCAGGCAGTGCCAACGATTTGTCATGGAATCACCTCCGCACCACCAGCCAGTTTACGAGCGCCACCACGCAAGTAGTTCCCACAATTACAAATTCACTTTTGCCCATTTGCGTCAGCAGCAGCAGGGAAAAGATCAGACCGAGCCCTGCGAACAGATATGGCCAAGGGAGAACAAATTGTGCCTGGCGATCGCCCCGCCGGCGCAGCAGCGGCACCGCCAGGGCCATGGCGCCATAAACCGCCAGGCGCGATACTGCCGAGAGAACGGCGTTCCACTCGAAATCTCCCAGTGCCGCGAACACGAAAACTAAAACGGCGTACAGAAAGATGGAAACGTAGGGCGTTCTGTATCTTGGATGGACCGCGCCCAAAAATGCGGGGAAGTCACCCTGCTCGGCCAGCGCAAAGGTGACGCGCGGGGCATGCAACAGGTTCGCGCTCAAATAGCCGTACGCGGAAACCAGGGCGGCCAGCGCGATCGTGATTCCGCCCGCGGGTCCCAAGAATCGCTGCGCGGCATCGGCAAGGGGACGAGCTGATGCTCCCGCATCCGGCAAGATGGCCACGACGGCGAATTGCACCGCTGTGTAGATCAGGCAAACCACGCCGAGCGCCGTCAGTAAGGCGATGGGCGTATCGCGCTTCGGATTCTCTGTTTCGCCGCCGACAAACAGCGCACCTTCAAAGCCACCGTACGCATAGACGAGCAACAGCATGGCCTGAAACCAACTTTTCGCGGAAACAGCGGGAAACACGATCGCCACGCGGAGTTCCGGCTTGATCAGCAGAGCGAGCAGCGCCGCCATCACGAAGAACAGCAGGAAGCCCACCTTGATCGCAGTGAAAAAGTTGCTGACGATTTTCCCGGTCTTTACTCCGAGGTAGTTCAGCAGCGCCAGATGGCCGATCAGTGCGCCCAAAAGGAGCAGCTCGCCCCGGCGCGTTTCCAATGCGGGGAAAAACTGCGCCGCGTAGGTGCAAAAAAGATTCGCTGCCGCGGCAGGAGCGGCGATGCGCGTCAGCCATGTGAGCCATGCGACCAGCAGTCCCGCGAAGCGCCCCAGCGCGTCCCGGGCATACAGGTACAGCCCGCCGGTCTCTTCGTAGTAGGAAGAAACCTCCGCGATACATCCCGCAATGATGAGGATTCCCCCGCCGGCGCCGAGACAACTGAACGGGCTGAGCCCGCCCAATCGCGCCGCCAAATCGCCGGGCAATTTGAAGATGCTGACGCCGACAATCGAATTGACCATCAGAGCCGTCAGGCTCCAACGGCCGATTGTGCGTACCAATGCGCGCGAGCTTTGCGCCAACCGTGGCAATCCTTCCTGCCAGGCGATTTCCTAGTATGTCTTCGATACGCTGACCGGAGCCGCTTTCATGCGCGCAATTTCGCCCAGCACATCGCTCTTTCCGTCGATCGCTTCGAGATGCGGATTGCGCTCGCCGCCGTGATAATCGATGCGGTAGGTCTTGTAGTAATCGGCGCTTTCGGCGAGCAATTCGATGGGTTCTTTGTTGTCTTTCGCCCACTGGATGGCGCTGCGCAAAACTTCCGGCGACCACTTCCGGCCGTTCACGGCCACCAGATGCATTCCCGGTGCCAGCCCCGCCTGATCCGCCGGCGAACCGGGAATCACGTCCAGGATGCGGTCGCCTTGATCACCACCGGGTGCGTGCACGTCAAAGCCCAGTGAAAAGCCGAAGCCGGCCACTTGGGTGACGATTTCTTCCGCCTTCTCGTGTTCGTTGGGAATATCCGTAAACACCACTCTCCAACCAGAATTCTCCAGGCCGCCGAGCGGCGCGCCCGGCCCGTGCGAGCGGAGGCGCTCGGTAAAAAATCCCCGCCAGTCGTAGGGCACAACCTCGTTCATTCCCGCCACGACATCCTCGAACGTGTAGGAAACGACTTTCGGCCCGGTATTTTCGCCGCCATGAAACTTCCGGCAAAAATCATCGAGCGACTTCTTGCCTCGGGTTTCGCGGCGAATAATCGTATCGGCCTCCAGCCAAATCAGGGTGCTTTCATCGTAGTAATCGACGCTGCGGCGCCGCGAAGCTCCCGCCAGCGGCGCGCCGTAAAGGATCTGCGCGGAAATCGCCGTGTCTTGCAGATCTCGCCAGGTGCGTCCCGGCCAGTCATTCAAATACGCGGCGGTGGCCGCGAGATACTCGCGGAGTCGTTCCGGCGTCCAGAAGCCGCTACGCGCCGCCAACATCACTCCGAGATATTGCGTCAGTCCTTCATAGACCCAAAGCAGATCACCTTTGAGCGGCGTCTGATAATCGGAGGCGACCAGGCCCACGGGACGGCGATACTTGCCGTTCCAGGAATGTGTGAATTCATGCGCCAGCAGATCCATCTGCGTTTCGAGGACCTCGGGATCAAGAAACAGCGCTTCGGGCGCGCGGTCATCGCTGGATTCGTGATGCTCCACGCCATCGGGAGGCATGACGTCGCTTAAGGAAAGCAGAAAATCGTAGCGGCGATAGTGCCGCGCACCGAATAGCGCTCCCGTCTCCGCCACCAGTTGGCGCATGTGCTGCACTTCCGCAGGGCTCACCTCCAGCGCCGCGGGTCCATCCGCCGCGATGTGGACGAAATGTTCGGGTTTCTGTCCGGGCGCCAAATTAATGGTGCGGAAATAGGCTCCGGCAATCACTGGCGAATCGATCAGCGTGGTTAAGGAAGCAGGGGCGAACTCCACCGCGTCCGATGTCTCTTTCGCCACCGGCAGCGCCGTGCCGTATTTCCATCCAGCGGGCAGGCGCAAACTCGCGACATAGGTCAAATCGTCGGTCTTCGGCCCCCGGGGATAGAGCGTGACAAGGTACCAGTCCAACACCGCAATCTGCGCGGTCGCGGAAGGAGTCTCGCGCGACCCGCTCGCCTCCGCCGGCGACAGATAGTCCAACGCCACCTCCAGGGTGTTGGCGCCTTCCGGAACTTCCAGATGAAAAGCGTACATGTCCACATCATCGCGGCGCCATGCCACTTGCTGTCCCGCGGCCCGCATTTTCAGGCCGGTGAGATCGACGATCGGGCCCGTCGGCGAATGCTCGCCCTGAATCCACTTCGGGTAGACGAGAGTGAGCGGCCCGGACTTCACGGGAAACAGGAGTGTCGCGTGAAAAAGGTGCTTGGCGACGTCGCGTAAATCCACGGCAATTTTCACCGGCTCCTGTGCGGACTGAGCGCGACTCCCGCTGATCGCAATGAAACCCGGCGCCAGAAAAAGAATGAATGAACGAAAACAGCAACGCGTGAACAAGTGGAATCCTCCAAACCCGCGAAACAGTATCACATGACTGTGCGGCAGGGTCACCTTCAGGTGTGGCCGCCTGGTTTGCTACAATCACAGTATGAGCACGGCCACACAATCTTCTCCGCTATTTTCCCGCAATCTTCGAAAACAGTATCCGCTGGCGGTGCGCGGCGAAGGCAGTTGGATTATTGCCGCCGACGGGCGCCGCTATCTGGACGCTTCCGGCCAGGCCGCGGTTGTCAGCATCGGGCACGGCGTTCCGGAGATCGGCCGGGCCATGGCCAAACAGTCTAACAATATCGCCTTCGCGCACACCTCGCAATTTCATACCGCGCCTGCAGAAGAACTTGCGGCCCGCGTACTGGCGCTTGCTCCAAAGAATTTCCACGACGGGGGGCGGGTCTATTTCACTTCGGGCGGTTCGGAGGCCACCGAAACCGCGATCAAACTGGTGCGGCAATATTTTCTGGAACGCAAGCAGAATTCGCGTTACCGCGTGATTTCGCGCAAGCAGAGTTATCACGGGAGCACGCTCGGCGCGATGTCCGTCAGCGGCAATGTGGCGCGGCGGGCGCCGTATGCGCCGATGCTTCCGGAGTGGGGCCACGTCGCGCCTTGTTTCTGCTATCACTGTCCGTTCGACAAAACATTCCCGGAATGCCAAGTTGCCTGCGCGGACGATCTGGATGCGTTCCTCCAGGCAAAGGACTCTTCCACGGTTGCCGCGTTTATTTTTGAGCCTGTTGTCGGTGCGACGCTTGGCGCGGTAGCCGCCGTGGATGGCTACACCGCGCGCATCGCCGAAATCTGCCGCAAGCACGGCATCCTGCTGATCGCGGACGAGGTCATGAGCGGAATGGGCCGCACGGGCAGACCCTTTGCGAGCCAGCACTGGGGCCTCCAGCCGGACATTATTCTTACCGGGAAGGGCATCGCCAGCGGCTACGCGCCTCTTGGCGCGGTTCTTGCGGCGTCGCACGTGGTCGAAGCGTATGAAAAAGGCACCGCGGCATTCATGCATGGCTTCACATACCAGGCGCATCCGGTGTCCATGGCCGCGGGGAATGCGGTGTTTGACTATTTGGAAACGCACAAATTATTCGATCGCGTGACCCCGGCGGGCGAAACGCTGCGCAAAGCGCTCGCCGCGCTGGAAAGTCACCCGCACGTCGGGCAGGTGCGCGGTTTGGGCCTGCTGCAGGGCGTAGAGTTCGTGAAGAACAAGTCCACGCGCGAGCCGTTTCCGAAAGAAGCGGGCATTGCCGAGAAGATTCGCGAGGCCGCGCTCGAGAAGAATGTGCTCACTTATCCCTCGCAGGGCTGCGTGGACGGCTCGCGCGGCGACCACGTGCTGCTTGCGCCACCCTTCATCATCACGGCGGAAGAGTGCCGGCTCATAGCGGAGGCATTGCAACACGCGCTGGCAAAAGTCTTTCCCGCCTGAGCGGCTCGCGCTACTCTTTTGGCAGGACCTCATCATCATCCATTCGCTTGTTCATTTGGGAGATGCCTTTCATGTGCCGTCCTCTGCCGTTCTTTGCCTTGCTGCTCGGTTCTGTTCTTATTGCGATTCCTTCTTGTCCGCAGGAAAAAAATGCAGCCAAACCACGCGCACGCGATCTTGGTGTGCCGTTCGATGGGACACCCGGCCCATTCAATGCCATCACCGATGTGCCGGGCGTAACCGTTGGCCATACAACGCTCATCTCCGGTGAAGGAAAGCTGGAGGTCGGCAAAGGGCCGGTGCGCACGGGTGTGACCGCGATTTTGCCGCGCGGAAAAGATTCGTTTGACGGAGCCGTGTTTGCCGGCTGGTGGTCGCTGAATGGCAACGGCGAGATGACCGGCACGACATGGGTGGAAGAATCCGGTTTTCTGGTGGGTCCGGTGATGATCACGAACACGCACAGCGTGGGAGTGGTGCGCGACGCAGTCATTCAATGGGTCGTCGCGCATCGCAGCGTGGGACCCGAAGATGATTGGTGGTCGCTCCCGGTGGTTGCGGAAACGTGGGACGGTTGGCTGAACGACATTAACGGCTTTCACGTGAAGCCGGAGCATGCATTTCACTCCATCGAATCCGCGCATGGCGGCGCCGTCGAGGAAGGGAACGTTGGCGGCGGTACGGGGATGATTTGCGGTGGTTACAAAGGCGGGATCGGCACGTCCTCGCGCAAATTGACAGCGAAAGATGGCGGTTACACCGTCGGCGTGCTGGTGCAATGCAATTACGGGTCGCGGCAGAATTTCCGAGTGGCCGGCATTCCGGTGGGCCGCGAGATCTGGTCAGAGGATCCGTACGCCTACCAACCATCGGAGATTTCCGAGCGCGGCTCGATCATTGTCGTGGTGGCGACGGACGCGCCTTTGGTATCGCAGCAACTCAAGCGCCTGGCGCGCCGCGTTTCTCTCGGGCTTGGCCGGAACGGCAGCATTTCTGACAACGGTTCGGGCGACATTTTCATCGCGTTTTCAACGGCGAATCCCGGGGCCGCTGCGACAGACCACGTCGTGGATTTGAAGATGTTGCCGAACGATATGCTAGCGCCATTGTTTGCGGCCACGGTGGAAGCGACGGAAGAGTCGATCGTCAACGCGGTGGTAGGCGCCGAATCCATGACCGGAATCGAAAACCATCACGTCACCGCGCTGCCGCACGATCAACTCCGCGCGGTGCTGAAGAAATACAACCGGCTGAACCCGTAAGATGCCCTTGTAGAGGCGGAGCGCCTTGGTGGCTCATGCCCGAGTAACTTTGCAAATGGAATCGCAGCCGTGGATTAGGCCGACGCAGCGTGGCTGTGCTCCGTGCACTTAAAGTGCGAGCGCTGCGGTCTTGCGCGGTGGATTGAAAAATGGCAAAGGCACGATTTTGGCGGAAACGGTTTTGCGCGAAGCTTCCACCGTCAATTCCATGCTGAGTGTCTGGCCCACGGTGGCGTTTTCCCGGCTTATGGTCGCCAGCGCAATCATGCGTTTCAGCGTGGGCGACCAGGTCGTGGACGTGGCCTTGCCCACCTGACGCCCGCCGCGATAGACCGGCACGGCCACGCGCGAGGCAGTTGACGGCACTTGCGGCGCCATGCCGATTTTTTCGTAGAGCGCTTCGACTTCGCTCCAATTGATTTCCAAGCCCACCAGCGAGCGTTGCGGGCCGCCCTTCTTCGCTTCCAGCGCCAGGGCTTCGCGCCCGACGAAGTTTTCCTTCTTCAAATCCACGAGTTTGCCGAGGCCGATTTCGCCCGGCGAGTATTTCTGATCTTCGATCAAGGCGCGCTTGCAGGAGATATAGTCCACTTCGATCAGGATCAGTCCCGCTTCGATGCGCGCGATATCCAAGGCCACCATGCCTGCGGCGTGGATATCGAAGGGCTTGCCCTTGTTCATCAGCTCGTCAAACACTTTGACCGCATCATCCCAGTTGACCCAGATTTCGTAGCCCAGGTCGCCGGTGTAGCCGGTGCGCGAAATGTCCACGGGAACGCCGGCAATTTTGCCGTGCGTGACGCGAAAATATTTCAGCTTGGCAATGTCGGCGTCTGCCACGGCGTGCAGCAATTTGCCGGAGGTAGGGCCTTGCAATGCGAGCGCCGCAACTTTCTCGGAAATGTCCTCAATCTGCACATCCAGGCCGAGGGCGTTCTGCCGGAACCAGCGGAGGCTGGGGTCGGCGGCGGTCCAGCGGTAGTCGTTTTCGCCGAGGCGCGTGATGGTGCCGTCGTCGATGACCTTGCCGTGGGGATCGCACCAGCAGCAGTAAATGACCTGATCGATGGCCACTTTGTTGATGTCGCGGGCGATGACGCGATTGACGAGCTTGGTGGCATCGCGGCCGCTGACGCGGTATTTAAAAAGCGGCGTGATGTCGATCAAAGCCGCGGTGCTGCGGATGGCGTTGTACTCGTGCTCGTGCGTCATTTCGTAGACGCTGGCGGTGTAATAGCCCGACCACTCCTTGAAGTTGAGGCTTTCGCAGAGCGCGAGAGTTCTTTCGTGAAAAGCGGTTCCGACGGGCACGTTCCCTCCGATACAGAGACAAGAAGACTTCAGGAGAACCTGGCAGAGGCTCCCGGGTTAACCTCGGATTATAGTTTCGAGCTCATGGCGGCTGCAAGCACGGCAAATTGTGAAAATTCAAGTCACTCTCTTGTAAGGTGCGCAGGCTCTCAGTAGAATGATGGGTTCTTCGATCCATTTCGGTCCTTTCTATATACCGGAGTCACAACGCATGCCCCAGTTTTATGATGTGGTCGTCATTGGCGGCGGTCACAACGGTCTGGTGAACGCCGCATATCTAGCCAAAGCAGGGAAAAAAGTACTGGTTCTGGAAAGCCGCGGAGTTCTCGGCGGAGCCGCGGTTACCGAAGAAATCTTTCCCGGCTTTCTCTTCTCCGAGCTTTCCTACGTGGTTTCCCTGCTGCGCCCCGAAATCATCCGTGAACTCGATCTTCCGCGGCACGGCCTGGAAATCCTTCCTCTCGACGGCACCTTCTCGCCGATGCTGAACGGCGATTACCTGTGGCGCGTGAACGACCACGCGAAAACGCAGCGCGAAATCCGGCGGCACTCGCGGATGGATGCCGAAGCTTACGACGAATTCTCAAAGCTGATGACGCCGATGTGCCGCTTCGTGAAGCCGTTGCTTTCCATGATTCCGCCGGACCCGACAACGCTGAATCCGAAGGACTTGAAGCAGTTGAATTTCCTGCTGCAGCGCTTCCGCGAGCTTTCCTCCGACGAACGTTACACGCTGGTGCAGTTGATGACCATGAGCGCGGCGGATTTCCTGGACCAGTGGTTTGAGACGGACGTGCTGAAGGCGACGATGTCCGCTTCCGGGATCATCGGCACGTTTCTGGGTATCCGTTCGCCGGGCACGGCCTACGTGCTGCTGCACCACTACATGGGCGAGATTGACGGGGCGTTCCGTTCGTGGGGTTTCAGCCGCGGCGGTACGGGAGGCATCTCGCTGGCGATTGCATCGGCGGCGCGCGAAGCGGGCGCGGAGATCCGCACGCAGGCCGCAGTCAGCAAGATTCTGGTGAAAAACGGCCGCGCGTGCGGCGTGGTGCTGAAATCCGGCGAAGAGATCAGTTGCAACGTGGTTTCCTCCAGCGTGGATCCGCACCTGACGTTTGAAGCTTTCCTGGAGCCGAAGGATCTGCCTTCTGATTTTCTGGAAAGCGTGCGGCGCTACAAATACCGGGGCTCCTCCGGAAAAGTAAATCTGGCGCTGGACGGACTGCCGAATTTCAGGGCGCTGCCCGGCGTGGGCGCGCACTTGCGCGGCGCGATGTCCATTTCACCGAAGATGGAGTACATGGAGCGGGCGTACGACGATGCGAAGTATGGCCATTTCTCGCGCCGGCCGTACATTGACATGGTGATTCCGAGCCTCACCGATCCTTCGGTGGCGCCGCCGGGCAAGCACGTGCTTTCCTGTTTCGTGCAATATGCGCCCTACAAGCTGGCCGAAGGCACATGGGACGATCAGAAAGAAGCTTTCGGCAACAACGTGATTGACACGATTGCCGAACACGCGCCGAACATCAAGGACATCATCATCGGCAAACAGTTCGTGACGCCGCTGGATATGGAGCGCGAATTTGGCCTGACACAGGGCAACATTTTCCAGGGCGAGCTTTCGCTCGAGCAGCTTTTCTTCCTGCGGCCGGTGCCGGGTTGGGCGTACTACAGGACACCGGTCAGCAACCTTTATATGTGCGGCTCGGCGACGCATCCCGGCGGTGGCATCATGGCCGCGAACGGGCGCATCGCGAGCCAGGTCATCCTGAAAGAATGGAAGAAGGCGGCGAACTGACCATGCCCATCGGACAGAAGGTAGTGCTCATTGGCGGGGGTCACAACGCGCTGATCACCGCATATTATCTGGCGAAGGGCGGGTTCAAGCCGGTGGTGCTGGAGCGCCGCGAAGTGGTGGGGGGCGGCGCGGTCACGGAGGAATTCCATCCGGGATTCAGAGTTTCGACGCTGGCGCACACGCTGGGACCGCTGCGCGCGGACATCGCGCGGGACATGCGGCTCGAGCGTTTCAAGTACGGCATCTTCCATCCCGATCCTCGGATGATTGCGTTGGGGCTGGATGGCAAGGCCATCGTGTTTTATAACGATGCGGCGAAGACGGCCGGCGGGATCACGAGGATCTCCGCGAAGGACGGTTCGCGCTACACCGAATTTGCCGAAGCGCTGCAAGAGCTTTCCGGCGTGTTCCAGCAGTTGACGTCCATCACGCCGCCGGCAATTGATAAACCGACGCCGTTGGATTTGTGGAACCTGCTGCAGACGGGCCGCGGCATACGGAGCCTGGGAAAGAGCGGCATTTTCGACCTGCTGCGTTGGGGACCGATGTGCGTGGCGGATTTCGTTTCGGAATTTTTTGAGACGGAGTTGCTGCGCGCGGCGGTGGCGGCGCGCGGGATATTCGGCACAAATCTGGGGCCATGGTCCGCGGGCTCGACGGTTGTGTTGCTGTTGCGCGCCGCTGCGGATGCGCATCCCATCGGATCGGCGGCATTCCCGCGAGGCGGGCTGGGCGAATTCACGCGAGCGCTTGGCGACGCGGCGAAAAAGGCCGGCGCGGAAATTCGCACCAACGCGGAAGTGCAGTTGGTACGCACAAAGGAAGGGCGCGTCACCGGCGTGGTGCTGGCGGATGGAGAAGAGATCGCCAGCGAAGCAGTTGTCTCCGGCGTCGATCCGAAGAGGACGTTCTTGCAACTGCTGGATCCGGCAAACCTGGATCCCGTGTTCGCGACGCGCATCAAGAATTACCGCTCGGTGGGCAAGGTAGCGAAGGTACACCTCGCTCTCGGCGGGCTGCCGAATTTTCCGGCGCTCGCGGATGCCATGGGGCCGGATGGCTTGCGGCAAGCGCTTTCCGGGCGCATTCACATCGGGCCGGACCTCGAATATCTGGAGAAGGCCTTTGACGCGGCAAAGTATGGCGATATTTCCGGGGCGCCGCACCTGGATGTGACGATTCCGTCGCTGCTCGATTCCACGCTGGCGCCGGAAGGGAAGCACGTGCTCTCCGCATATTTCCAGTACGCGCCGTACAAGCTGAAAGAAGGGAACTGGAGCCAGCGGCGCGGGGAACTGGCCAACATTGCGATCAAGACGCTGGCGAACTATTCGCCGAACCTGGCGAGCCTGGTGGAAGCGGCGCACGTGGTCACGCCGGAGGATCTGGAAACTATTTACGGCTTCACCGGCGGGCACATTTATCACGGCGAACTGGCGCTGGACCAGATTTTCACGATGAGGCCGGTGCTGGATTGGGCGCGCTACCAGACGCCGGTTAAAGGGCTGTTCCTCTGCAGCAACGGCACGCATCCGGGAAATGGATTGACGGGCGCTTCCGGGGCGAACGCGGCCAAAGAGATCATCCACGAATTGCGATAACCAGGTAGTCCAAGTGAACTCGACGGCGCTCTCTTTGTGCTTGGGAATGGGAGCGGCGGTAGTTCCGATTCGGGAGGGAAGTGTTGGCGATGGAGTAACCCCCTCCCCCCGCCTGTTTTTGTGAAGTGTATCAAAACAAAGTGGTTGCAGGCGCGAGTGTGCGCAAGTATGTGAAAACAAGGGACTTAGAAAATGCCTGTTTTGATTTATAAAGCCTTTGTTTTGATATCGATGCGCACTGTTGGTGTAGAGGGTAAATGTGTTGGGGATCTGTGGAGCGCGGGCGGCCTTGTGCCGAGTATTCACAACGCATTATATCGCACTATTTACTAACTATCAATAGATATTGTGAGGTACTAAGTCCGAAACTGGCATGGGGAAGGGAAAGGGTGGAGGGAAGAGAACCCCAAGACCCGCCCTCAAACTTCGAGGACGGGGCACCCAGCCATGGCTTTGCATTTATCGTCCGGGCCAGCCTGGTTCGCAAGCAGGGCAGCTCGGGCGCCCCCCTGATGGACGCAAGTTCATCGCTAGGCTGATTGAGCACCTTGCTCCCCCGAGGGATCGGGGGATCTGAACAATGAATCCTGATCGGAAGTAGGCAGATCGAATAGATGGCTGGTGGAACCAGAGTCCACCCAAGATTCACGAAGCGAGCCTTGGTCGAAATGAGGGAAGAGTCCCTTCTAGCTAAGAAGAAAACGAGCCGCTCGCGGCTCGCTCACTCGAAGTGTCTCTTGACAGCACCGACACCGTCATAGAGGGTGGCGCAGCGTTCGGCTTGAACTTGGGTTGCACCTGGGCAGGATACCACTTTAGAAAATAACTGGGGAGTCACAAAAGGCAACCCGATGTTGCCTTAGCGCACTAGGGCTGCGCCACCCACCGAAGAGAAGAATGTCCCACCCTTGCATAAACCAAACCCGCAAGGGTAGGCCACCCGCCAGCGCAGCCGACGCTGACAACTGATCAACGCTAAGGAGCTGCCGACAATCTCACAAATAGCGTATCGTCCGAATTAAAGACCGAGACTATTAAGTGGTCGGATAACGGTATGCCTTTGCTTGTGAGCGTCATTTGATACTGAACCACATCATCCTGAAATGAGTCCGAAGAAAAAGAGAGATTTTCCCTCAGATGTTTGTAGCCAAGGAGCACAAAACCGTCTACGGGTCGTAGGCGCGTGCCAACTTTCCACTCGACCTTAAACTTAAGTGAAGAAAGAAAATCGTCGGACAGGACAAGCAATTCAAGGTCACGAGGGGCTCCCTGAGCCGTGCACCGGAACTTCGATACCCGCAGCGTGATACTAAGCTGGTCGGGATACTCGGAAACAAGCCTACCGCGCTTGTAAAATCGGAAGCCGTCTGGCGACTCCTTTCGCCGGAGTCCACTAAAGAAATCACCACCCTCAACATTCCCACCCCCAAAAAAGCACTTGCCATTGAGGATTAAGCGCTGAACTCCGAAGTCCAGGGTATTCCGATCGTCGGGATTCCTAGTACTCGGGAAAACAGGTTCTATGACCAGAGACAGCAGAAGCGCTACGCAGAGGCCCAAAGCGGCGGGTGGCCCGGCCGGAATTCGGGTGATTGGATTGGGCTCACGCATTGTTGGCTAGGATACCACTGTTACTTTCATTGCGAAGCGGCATGGCGCGCGCTCTAGAACGCAGCGGACGCAATAGGCGCGGATACCCCGCCTGCCCACTCGCCATCTCTTCGTGGAAGGATACTGCCGCGATCCCTCCACTTCGAGCCGCAAAAGGCGCGGCTCTCCGGTCCCTCCTGCGGCGGGCAAGCGGGATGACACAACAGGAGAGGAGCGGACCTACCCTTGCACAAACCGCAAGGATGGGCCACCCGAAATTGGTTCTCCGCGTTGAGGGTGTGCCGCAGAACGCCTGCCTTGGATTTTCTGTTGGGAGTCCGAAACCGTTCGCACTCCATCAGCGGTGACGGGCATCACAGAAAACATTCTGTTTTTATGGCGAAATCTGGACTTACCTCCCGGTGGTCGCGCGGCAGCCGTGCCCACGCAAGAGCGGAAGCGGCCATCAATTGAGACTGAGTTGAGAACCTCGCGTGGCGTCTTTTGAGACGCTCCCGTTCAGTTCTAAAGGGAAGTGTGGGTACCATGAAAAATTTGTTGTTTTGCGTTCTTGCCCTATTCGTTTGTCTGCCCGTAGTGGCGCAGCAGACGGATATAAACCGTTACACCCTCTATACCGGATTCGATTCGATGATCAGCCCGGCGCGCAGCCTGACGGAGTATGGCTTTGACGTCGATTTCGGCGTCACCGTAAAGCCCTGGGTGGCTCTCGGCGGAGATTTCAGCGCCATGGGCAACAGCATCATCAGCGGCTCGGGAACGATCAACGGGAGCGAAACGGTCTACGCGCCGACGCTGACCGCAGCCAATGCGGCAAATCCGGCGGTGCCGCTTCCAAGCCAGGTGAATGTGCCCTTCACTTCGACCACCTACACATTTGCGGCAGGCCCGCAATTTTATTTGCGCAAGTGGCAAAAAATTACCCTGTTTGCACGCCCCGGGCTCGGGGGAATTCATGAGTCGGCAGACCTTACTTTCCCGGTGGGGTTGCCCCAATTGCTCGGGGGACTTCAACTCCCGGTCCCAAATACTCACCAGACCGACACCACCTGGTTCATTGGCGTGGGTGGCGGCTGCGACTTCAACTTGTCCCGGCGGGTGGGAATGCGAGTCTCAGTGGACTACATCAATACTCATCTGTTCTCCAATTTGCTGACCGACCGGCAAAACTACTTTCGGTTCACGATTGGCCCGACTTTTCGTTGGGGACATTTGTAGCAGGCGGGTGGCCCGGCCGGAATTCGGGTGATTGGATTGGCCTCACGCATCGTCGGTTAGGATTCCAGTGCAACAATTCACCGCGAAGTAGAATGGCACGCCCTCTTGAGAAGGGCGGACGCAAAAGTCGCGGGTGCTCCGCCCCCGTTTTGGGAGCTTGGGGCTTGGGGTTTCTGATGCCCAGTGGACTGCAGCGCTACTACAGTTCGAGCCACCAGCCACCAGGAATTGCCTTCGCATTTGTCGCCCGGGCCACGCGCCTCCGAAAAGAGCAGGGAACTTATCATCGGACACCTGCGTACATTTTGTAGGGATGCGGGAGATTGCTTGGCACGGTTTCGAGCCGGGTGTTCAGATGCACTGTGAAACGGCGACGGAGAGGAAAGAGTGGAGTTACGAGGGTTGGGAAGCTCTCGTTCAAGAGGCGCTCGCCGAATGGGAAGAGTGCCCGGTCTGCCTGCCACCGTTTAAAGAAACGTTCACCGTCGCCGAGCAAGCAGCCAGAGAAGCTCGCCTGGAAGAGTTTCTTAAGAGTGTTGAAGGCGATTTGCGCCGTCCGCCGCGCAGCAAATCTGGCCGGAATGCCTTGCGGGAACGGGTGACCTTAGCTTTTGAACGCTTTGCCAAAGCGGGACTTGACCTGGAGGACGAGCATCTTGGCTTGCTGCTGAACGGTGGCTTTTCGGCGATGGGCACTCAAATGGCCCGCGAGGCGCGCCGGTTCGATCCATCCATAAGCCCCGCCGACGTATTTCAGGCCACCCGGAGCGCCTGGACGGCAGGCGGTCTCCAAGTGCTGCTGGGCCGAGAAATGCGCCTGACGCCAGCGATCTTCGCCTACAGCATGCTCTACCCCTACACGGATAATTATCTCGACGACACGGGGGTGCCTTCGGAGGAGAAGGTCAAGTTCAACGCGCGAATCAGGCGGCGTTTGTCCGGGGAAATGATTGCGCCCGTGCGTGGAGGCGAAGCCAGGCTATGGCAGCTATTCGAGCTGATTGAAGGGCAGTATTGTCGCGCCGACTGGCCTCAAGTGTACGCGAGCCTGTTGGCAATTCATCAAGCTCAGGAAAACAGCATGCGACAGCGCGGATCACCGCCGTCCGTACACGGATCCGATGTCATTAAACTCAGCTTCGAGAAGGGCGGAGCCTCAGTCCTCGCAGACGCGCATCTGGCTGCGGGATCACTCTCCCGCGAGGAAGCGCAGTTTGTGTTTGCTTGGGGCGCGCTCTTGCAATTGGTGGACGATCTCCAGGACATAAGACAAGACCGCCGTGAATGCGCGCTCACGATTTTCACGCAGGCTGCCGGGCGCGTTCCACTGGATGAGCTGACGACACATACCCTGAGTTTCGGGCAGAAAGTCATGCGCCGCATGGACCAGATGCCTATCCGTTGCCAGGCCTTAAAAGAAATGATTCAGAAGAGCTACATGTCTTTGCTGGTCTGGTCCGCAGGGGAATGCGGCGAGTTGTACACCAGGGACTATCTGGCTGAACTGGAAACTCACTCACCGTTCCGGTTTGCGTCCGTTGCCGAGCGGCGAAAACAAGTTGCTAAGTTGACTGGCCCCTTGACGCGATTGTTTGAGGCGTTCCTGGAGGACGAGAAGGACCAGGCGGTGTTCACGCTACCTGCCGGGTGGCCAAGCCGGAATTGAAATGGTTGTTGTGAGTGCGGACATCGCTTGTCAGGATACCGCTGCAACAATTCACCGCGAAGTAGAATGGCGCGCGCTCCAGAAAAAGGCGGGCGCAAAAGGCGCGGTTGCGTCACCCTCGTTTTGGGAGGGTGGGGCTTGGGGTTTCTGATGTCTAGACGAAGAATGAGGGTGAAGAGTGAAGAGGAAGAGTGAAGACGAAGAGAAAGACTGAAGACGAAGAGCCCACCCTTTGCATAAGGCGCAAAGGGTAGGCCACCCGAGATATTTCAGTGCGTTAAGCTTGGGCCACCCGGCATGATTAGAGCGATTACCCAAGGACACGCCGAGTGGAGCGCGAAAGTTACATGAGGCCGCTTTGGCGGGCCAGCTTTAGGGCTTCGATGGCGGCGCCACGGGCGCCGGCGGTGTCGCCATTCGGCATGACGTAGATGGGAATATTGGCTTGCTCTTCGCGCTGGGCTGGCATGCCGACGCGGATCTCGTTCAAGAACCGCTGTTGGAACTCTTTGCTCGCCTCGAGGGCGCCACCGCCGACGATTAGCGCATCGGGATCGAACGTATTCACCATTTCGTCGAAGAAAAGTCCCAGGGCATGGGCCTGAACCCGAAAAACGTCCTTGCACAACGCGTCGCCCTTGTCCGCGAGACCACGCACGAGTTTTGCCGCCTGGTGGGGGTCCAGTTTTGCCAACTCGTGGCCGGGATAGCGAGGGAGAAAATAGGGCAAGAGATTCCTTTCGATCGCGGTGAGTGAGCAGAGCGATTCGAGATCGCCCGTGCGTCCGCAATTGCAGTGCGGCCTGATGCCGGGGGTTCCGGCTATGCTTTGATAGGGAATGAGCACGTGGCCGAGTTCACCGCCAAAACCGTTTTTGCCCTTCACGACGCTGCCATCCAGAATGATGCCGCCGCCGTTGCCCGTCCCGATGACGATCGAGATTGAGGTTTCCCGGCTGTTTGCGCCAAAGATCGCATAGTGTCCCCAAATCGCGGCCGCGTTTGCATCGTTTAGATAGGAGACCGGTTTGCCGAGCTTCTGCGCCAGTCCCTCACGAATATCGAATCCCGCCCAATGCGGATGAACAAAGTTCGTGGCACCCCGCGTACTGAGCTGGCCCGCCGCACTTGCCGGACCGGGAGTATCCAGGCCGACTGCGACGACGTCCGAGAGGAGAACACCCGCCTTATCGGCGGCAATCTTGAGACCATCGGCGATCTGGCGGAGGCAAACCTCAGGCCCCTGTTTTACAAGAGCAGGATGCTCGCACAGACCGTCGATGAGAAATTTTTCTTGCTGATCCAGCAACGTATAGTTAACGGCAGTTCCGCCAAGATCCACTCCGGCCACGAGTGACACGCTTGTTCTCCTCTATGCTTAAATGGTTGCCCGGCCCAGCGTAACAGGATTGGGAATCATCGTCCAACGCTGTGCGAAAACGAAGACTTGCTGGCAAGGGAAGCCAACCTTGCTATAATTCTGCAAGGTGTGAGGCAGTGTGAGCCGCGCAGGCGAGGTGGACGCGGCGGGGGGCTGATTGCCAATGGCTGAGAAACCTCTGACAGGAAGACGAAGAGGCTGGGTGTTGGGATGCGGCTTGCTGCTTGGGCTGGCGGCCGCGCTCGCGGGGCACCAGACCGTGAAGTACACTTCGACGGACGCATTCTGCGATCAGGCGTGCCATGCGCACCCGCACGCAGAGCAATTCTGGATTCAGTCCGCGCACTACTCCAACCGGCACGGCATTGTGGCCCACTGCACAGACTGCCACCTGCCTCCTGGCGGGCTGCAGTATCTGGCGGAAAAAGCGCGGCTCGGGGCGCGCGACGCGTATGCGCAGCTCTTTCGCGACGTCAGCAAAATCGACTGGGGGCGGGAGCGCAAGCTCGACCGCGCCGTGACGTTTACGTACGACGAGGCGTGCGTCCATTGCCACAATAACCTGTTCACCGAAGGGCTCTCCAAAGTAGAGGGCACGCTGCCTTCCGGCGAGCAGGAAACGGACGCGCAGCAAGTGCGTGAGATGCGAATCGTCGCGCGCCGGATGGAAGCGCATCTCTATTACCAGCGGAATCGGGAAAGGTTGCACTGCGTCAACTGCCACCTGTTCACCGGACATCGCATGGAGACAAAGATGGCGCCGGAGGCGATGGCTGCGGTGGTGGATGCGCAATTTCCGCTTGCCGCATCGGGATTTCGGGACTACACGGAGGCCGTGCCAGGATCGGGCGTCAAGTTCCACATGATTGCGGTGCCGGGTGGAACGCTTGCAGCGGGAAGCCCGGAACTGGGAACTTGCCGCTTACGAGACGCAGGGCCCGTGCACGCCGTCAGCGTGAACGGGTTCTGGATGGCGCAGGCCGCGGTCAGCAGCCACGACTTGGAATTGTTTTCTGTTCAGCATGGATGGAAGGAAAAGCCAAGCGGTGTGACGCCGCAGATCGTGGATGCCTACACGCATTGGTTGTCGCAAGCGACGGGGAAGAAATACCGCCTTCCGACAGAAGCCGAATTGGAGTACGCGTGTGTGGCCGGCGGCACCATGCCCGCCTGGGAGCGAACGGCAAGCCGCGCGGAGTCCCGCGTTCCCGGAATGGCCGTGGTCAATGCCTGGGAGTTTTTCGACCTGCCCGGCAGCAGCCCGGAGCTTCGGCTTGACGGACCCGATGAAGCTGAAGGCGTGGGGCTGGACTTGCTCCACACCGGTGTGAGCTTCAGGGTGGTAAGGGAAGTTGAAGAGAGACCGGCAACCAGCGCGAGGAACGAGCCATGAAGGAGTTGCGAGCAATGAAAGACGCACGCGATCACGAACTGGGCATGGACCGCCCCATTACGCGCCGCGATTTTCTGAACGGGGTCGCCATAGGGTTCGGCGGGCTGGCGTTGAGCAGCTCTCTGGGCGGGTGCACGCGGCACGGCGGCTCCGATTCCATCGCTGCGCAAGACGGTGCGGGTTACAACCCTGCGGCGGCGAGCGGAATGCGCGGCGATAACGCCGGGTCGTTTGAAGCGGCGCACGGGTTGCGTGACGGAACTTTTTGGCAAACCGCCGGCGCGGCGAGCAATACGGATGACACCTACGACCTGATCGTGGTGGGCGCCGGTATCAGCGGGCTGGCGGCGGCGCACTTCTTCCGCAAGCAGGCGGGCGCGAATGCGCGCATCCTGATTCTGGAGGCGCACGACGACTTCGGGGGGCACGCGGCGCGGAAAGAGTTCCGCGTGGGAAACCGTCTGTTGCTCGGCTATGGCGCCCAGTCGATTGAAAGCCCGTCACTTTACAGCGCGGTGTCCAAGGGCTTGTTGGCTGACTTGGGCGTCGACGTCCAGAAATTTTATCGCTACTTCGACCAGAGTCTCTATCCTTCGCTAAAGCTGGGAAGCGGCATTTTCTTCGACCGGGAGACATTTGGAGAAGATCATCTGGTGGCGGGCTTCGGCAAGATTCCTCACCGGGAATTTTTTGGCAAGGCCCCGCTTTCCGATCGAGCGCGCCGGGACCTGGTGCGCATTTACACCGACAAAGTGGACTACTTGCCGAGGTTGACGCTGGCACAGAAACGGGCGGTGCTCGACCGTACCAGCTACGCGGACTTTCTGACCAAAATTGCCAAGGTGAGTCCCGAGGTGCTGCCCGTTTTCCAAACGCGCACCCACGATTTGTTCGGCGTGGGCATTGATGCGGTATCCGCGCTGGCCTGCTTCGAAGAGGGCGATGACTATGGTTACGGTTACCCCGGGCTGGACACCATGGGATTGGGAGGCGCCAGCGATCGCGGCGAGCACAAGCCCGATCCTTACATCTTTCATTTTCCGGATGGCAATGCTTCGATTGCCCGCTTGCTGGTGCGCTCGTTCATTCCGGAGGCAATTCCGGGGCACACCATGGAAGACGTGGTGGTTGCAAAGGCCGACTACAGCCGGCTGGACCGCGCATCCGCGCCCGTGCGCATTCGTTTGAGCAGTACTGCCGTGGGCGTGCAGCACGACGGCGACCCGGGGTCGGCGAAAGAAGTGGAGGTGACGTATGTCCGCAAGGGGCAACTCTTTCGGGTGCGCGGGCGCCGCTGCGCGCTGGCGTGCTACAACGGGATGGTTCCCTATCTCTGCCCTGAAATTCCCGCCAAGCAGAAGGAAGCACTGGCGTATGGGGTGAAAACCCCGCTGGTGTATTCCCACGTTGCGATTCGCAGTTGGGTGTCGTTCCAGAAGCTGGGCGTGTACCAGATTGCGGCCCCCGGAAGCTATCACGTGCACACGGCCATCGATTTTCCGGTGAGCCTGCCGGGATACAAGTTCCCCAGCCGGCCGGAAGAGCCGATGATCGTGTTCATGTTGCGCACACCGTGCCAGCCAGGTTTGACGGAGCGTGAACAGCATCGCGTGGGACGGGTGGAACTTTACGACACGCCATTTGAAACATTCGAGCGAAAGATCCGCGACCAACTCGCGCGCATGCTTGGCCCAGGGGGCTTTGATCCAGCGGAGGATATCGAGGGCATCACCGTGGGACGCTGGGCGCACGGCTACGCCTACGAATATAACTCGTTGTTCGATCCTGACTTTGCCGAAGGGGAAGCGCCCCACGAAGTTGGACGAAAACCATTCGGGCGCATCGCGATTGCCAATTCCGATGCGGGCGCCACAGCCTACATGAATGTAGCCATTGACGAAGCCTATCGCGCGGTGCAGGAGCTCTCTCGGTACCCAAGCTGAGTGGTTAATGGAATGCGGGAGCTGCGAGTTACGAGATTCGAGAACAACGAAATCCAGTAGAGAATTTCTGAGCGCCGAACGGAAGAAGCGAGGTCAATACAGGCCGGGAACAAGGCGTTTCGTGGCCTTACTGTACGCCACGTAATCGTCGCCAAAGGCTTCAGCTAAGGCGGCTTCCTCGACGTGAATGCGGTAGAGAAGTGCGGCAGTCGTAGGCACTAGCACGGCAGCAAAGCTAATCCAATTGCGTGAATGCAGGCCGACCGCAAAAAACACCAACAACAGGCCGAGGTAGGAAGGATGGCGCACGAATCGATAGAGTCCCGTGCGCGTAATCTGCTGCGAATCCTGAATGGCCACGTTTGAGCTGAAGGATTTGCCAAGAGTGAAGATCGCGGTCCAGCGAATGGCCAGTCCCACGAACATGACGAAGACGCCAGCGGTCTTCAGTGCGTGGGCGCCGCCGAACATATTGGGTGCATGAGTTTCACTGATCCATTGACACGCTGTGACGGATGCGGCGATGACGATCCACAGAATCAGCAACGAGCCCCGGTCCTGCACTTTTCCGCTGCTGCGTTTGGTGCGTGTCGCGATGCCGACGAGAATCTCTGACGCAAACCAGCCATAGAAAAGCAGTTGCCAAAAGAACGATAGGGTCATCGTGACTCCAAGGGCAAAGGCTTAGGAGTGTTTGGGTCGTTCGGTTGGAGGAAATCCCATTTGTTGCCGTAGAGATCCTCGAAAACGGCGATGATGCCGTAGGATTCATGGCGAGGAGTCTCTAAAAACTTAACGTTAGAGGCCTGCATTAGACGGTAATCCCGCAAGAAATCATCGGTATGGAGAAAAAGGAAGACGCGGCCACCGGCTTGCTTGCCGATTTGTTGGACTTGCTCGGGGGTGTCCGCTTGTGCGAGGAGCAGACTTGTGCCGCCAGAGCCGGGCGGAGCGACAACGAGCCAGCGTTTGGCGACGGAGAGGGGCGTATCTTCGATGACGCGGAAACCGAGGGCTTCTGTAAAGAAGACCAGCGCTTCCTCGTAATTGCGGACCAACAACGTGACGTGAGCCAGCGATTGTGGCATGACCCATGATTATCCCACGGTTGCGAGGGAGCCGCCAAAAGTGGGGGTTGCTTGTGGGGGTTGAGGGAGCGGCCCTATAATTGAGCGTTAAGCAACCAGGAGGCAGAGACGCCATGGCGACAGCGAAAGCGAAATTGAAGGTGCGGGAATTCACAAACGAGCCATTAAGCGATTTTTCGAATGCAGCGAATCGAAAAAAGATGGAGAAGGCGCTGGCGAAGGTGAAGGCCGAGTTTGGGCACGAGTACCCGATGTGGATTGGCGGGAAGAAGGTGATCACGGCGGGAAAAAGGAAGTCCACGAACCCGTCGCGACCGTCGCAGGTCGTCGGGGTATTCCAGGATGCGTCGAAGGAGCACGCGATCGAGGCGATTGAAGCGGCGAACAAGTATTTTAGCGTGTGGAAGAAGGTGCCCGTCCAGCAACGCGCGAAGTGTTTGTTCAAGGTGGCGGCGCTCCTGCGCGCGCGGAAGTACGAACTGGCCGCGCTGGTTTGCTATGAGGTAGGGAAGACTTGGTTTGAAGCGGACGCGGACATCGCCGAGGCGATCGATTTTTGCGAGTTTTACGGGCGCGAGATGCTGCGGCTGGGGCAGCCGCAGAAGCTGACGCCGATGCGCGGCGAGCGGAATTACCTGGTGTACATCCCGCTAGGCGTAGGCGCGGCCATTCCGCCGTGGAATTTCCCGTGCGCGATCATGGCGGGGCTGGTGGTGGCATCCCTGGTGACCGGGAATACCGTGGTGCTGAAACCGGCTTCGGATTCGCCGACGATTGCGGCGAAGTTCGTGGACATTCTGTTTGAAGCGGGCATTCCGAAGGAAGCGGTGCAGTTTGTGAGCGGGTCGGGCGGGGCGGTCGGCGACACGATCGTGCAGCATCCGAAGACGCGATACGTCGGATTCACGGGCTCGAAAGAAGTGGGCTTGCGGATCGCGGAACTCGCAGCGAAGCCTTCGCCGGGGCAGATCTGGATCAAGCGGACCGTGCTGGAAATGGGCGGCAAGGACGGCATGATCGTGGACGAGGAGGCGGACATTGACGCGGCGGTGGAAGGCACGGCGCAGGCCGCGTTTGGGTACCAGGGACAGAAATGCTCGGCGTGCTCGCGCGTAATCGTGAGCGAGAAGGTGTACGACACATTCCTGAACAAGCTGGTAGAGCGGACGAAGAAAATCAAGGTGGGACCGAGCGACGACCCGAACAACTACATGGGCCCGGTGATCAATGAATCGGCGATGAAGGGGATTCTGGACTACATCGAGGTTGGGAAGAAGGAAGGAAGGCTGGTGGCGGGCGGCGGACGCGCGCCGGGCGAAGGGTACTTCGTGGAGCCGACGATTATCGCGAACGTGGATCCGAAGGCGCGGCTGGCGCAGGAAGAAGTCTTCGGACCGGTGCTGACGGTGATCAAGGCGAAGAACTTCGATCATGCGATGGAGATCGCGAATAACACCGAGTTTGGGCTGACGGGTTCGGTGTACTCGAAGAATCCGGCGAAGATTCGCCGCGCGGAGCAAGAGTTCCACGTGGGGAATCTGTACTTGAACCGGAAATGCACGGGAGCCATGGTGGGAGCGCATCCGTTCGGCGGGTTCAATATGAGCGGAACGGATTCGAAGTCCGGCGGGAAGGATTATTTGCTGCTGTTCCTGCAGGGGAAGGCCGTCGCGGAGAAGGTCAAGTAAGAGCCGAAGAGGAAGCCTTAACGCAGAGTTCACCCCGACGGGGTCGGGGTAAACGCCGAACGCAGAGTTCACTGAGAAGAGGAGGGCGGATGAGAATCCGCCCTCTTTTATTTTTGCAAGTGCGAACCCGCTGGGAAATGACTCGAGGGCAATACTCTTTGCCTGAGTTGTAAGTTGAGATCCTTCGCCCATCCTTGTCGAATGGGCTCAGGATGACAGCCGTTTTTTCTGGTTATTGGTTATATGAAAAGAAGAAGACACATGCCTCTCAAAGGCGCCCGCCTCAGAAGGCGGCCGCTACAAGGGCTCGGCGGAAGCGCTGCTGGAGACCAATTTTAGCACGCGGTAAACGGGATAGCTGCAGGCCAGGGCGATGAGCGTGAAGATGCTATTGGCGCGGTCTTCGCGGACGGCTTCGATTAAGAAACCGATGGAGCCGAGGAGCGCGAGAGCGGTTGTCCACGGATAGCCCCAGGCGCGATAGGGTCGGGGCATTTCGGGTTCGCGGAGGCGGAGAAGAAACATCGAGGTAAAGGAGAGCAGGTAGTTGGTGACGAAGAAGAAGGCGAGCATGGCGATGACGCGCTCGAAACTGAAGATGGCGAAGGCCACGCCGACGAGGGCGCTGAGGAGAAGGCCGAGGGTGGGCGTGCCACCCTTGTTGATGCGAGAGACGCTGCGGAAGAAGAGGCCGTCGCGGCTCATGGCGTAGATGACGCGTGCGCCCATGAGGTGGAGAGCGTTGAGGGAACTGAAGAGGGCAAGAACCATGATGGAACGGAAGACGGTGTCGCCATGCGGGCCGAAGACGCGCTGGGCAGCGAGGCCGAGGGAGAAATTGTTGCCGGCGATTTCGCTCATGGGGAGGACGTAGAGAACGGCGGCGTTGATGAGGAGATAGATGGCCACGATGGAAAAGAGGCTGGCAAAAATGGCTCGAGGGACGAGGTGGCCGGGATTCTTGATTTCGTCGCCGAAGTAGATGACGCCGTCCCAGCCATCGTAAGTGTAGATAGTGGCCTGAATGCCGAAAAGGAGGGCGGTGATGAGTGCCGCGCCGACGGGGATGACGACAGGAGCGGCGCTCTGGGCGAGCGGTGCGGCTTCGGCAACGTGGCGCACATGGCCACCCAAGGTGAAGCAGGCAATGACCATGACGAAGAAGACCAAGCCCTTTAGGACAGTGGTGAAGTTCTGCACCTTGCTGCCCATGCTGATGCTTCTCCACTGCAGCAGGGCGAAGAGAACGATCGCGGAAACAGCGGTGATCTTGATGCGCATGGCGCTATCCAATGCGGGGAAAATGTGCGCCATGTACTCGCCGACGACGATGCCGATGGCGCCGGTGGTGCCGCAAGTGGAGAGCCAGTCGCTCCAGCCGACGATGAAACCCGCATAATCACCCAGGGCGCGGCGAGAAAAGTTGTACTGGCCGCCGCTCTTGGGGATGGCGGAGCCGAGTTCAGCAAGCTGGAAAGCGCTGACGAGGGCGTAAAAGGCGCCGGCGAACCAGACGCTGAAGAAGAGCCAGTGATTGGGGAGGCGCGCGGCGATGTCGCCGGGAGTGCGCACGATGCCGGCGGAGATGGCATTGCCGACGGCGACGGCGATGCCAAAGCCGACACCGAGGATTTGCAGGAGCTTGCCGCGGTCCTTGCGGGAGCGAAGGGACGGCGTGGATGGGTCGGCAGACGAGGTGTCAGCAGGCAGCGGCAAAGTGAAGTCTCAAAGTCCTTGGGGAGTACGCGTCATCATACGTTCGCGGGGCAAAAAAGCAAACTGGAATTGAAAGCGCGGCGAATGCTTGTGGATGATAAGGGCAGGAGGGGTGGAGGCAAAACGGGTCCTTAGTACAGGTCGTGCCTGAAGGTTACTGGCAGATTGGGCCGGGGCAAGGAAGAGCGATTAACTCATTTGCGGGATACGGGGATTGCGGGAATCGTCGGCGAGGTCAAGGGCAAGTTCGCGGGGAGAGGGAGGGACGGCGAGGCGGATGGAGGAGCAATCGTTGACGATCCAGTCGGCGCCACCGGCATGGAGCTCGGAATCGCGGGTGGTGGTGCGGATGGCAAGGACGCGGCAGCCGGCGGCTTTGCCGGAGCGGACGCCGGATGGGGCGTCTTCGATGACGACACAGTTGGCAGGGGGAAGGCCGAGAGCGGCGGCTCCGGAGAGGTAGGGCTCGGGATCAGGCTTGCTACGCTGGATGTCGCTGGCGGTGACGAGATGGCCGACGAAATCGAGGAGGCCTGCGGCGCGGAGGCGCACTTCGGCTAGGGGGCGCGTGGCGGAAGTGACGACGGCGAACTGGCTGGCGGGGATAGAGGCGAGGAGTTCACGCGCGCCGGGAAGAGCGATGACGTCGGCGACGTCGTCGATTTCTGCTTGCTCGAGCCAGGAGTTTTCCTGGTGATGAACCGCATCGGAGGCGCGCGGGAGGAGTTCCTGGACGGAGACAAGACTGGTGCGGCCGTGAGCGGTCTTGATGACGAATTCGGGAACCATGCCTTGCTTGATGGCCCAATTGGACCAGGCGCGGGCCACGGCGGCGGTGGAATCGACGAGAACACCGTCCATATCGAACAGCAGGGCAGAGCAGAGGATACGGGTCATTGGGCACCAGGGACGCGAAACAGATATTGTGGCGTGAAAGCGGGTGGAAGGAAAGGCGGGGTAGGAGGTGAGTTCCGATGAGCGAAGAGATTCGACGCCGCGGGAAGGAGCTACGCCGGCGTCCAGATTAATTGTCGTTGTCTTAAAGGAGCTATTTGGGTGGGAGGGCGGCGATCTTGTCAATGACGATGGCCTTGGAGCCGCCGCGCTGATAAATCTTGCCGGTGACCGTGACTTTTTCTCCCGCGAAGGGAAGCAGTTTCGGATTCTGTCCAGTGGATGGCATGGTGTCGGCGATGGGCCAGTAAATCGTGCCATCTTCGGCGAGGATGACGAGCTGGGAACCCGCTTTGGCGCAAGAGATGGCGCACTCCTTGCTGATGGGCTTGTCGAGGCTCTTGGTGAAGGCGCAGGCGGAGTCCAGGACGTAGCCCTTCACGGTAACTGCCGGCGTATCGGCGAAGCTGAGCAGAGCCAGCCCCACAACCGGGAGAAGCAGTGCAGCACGCGACGCCAGTCGATTGATTTTCATTTCCTTTGCCTCCTGTGCGCATTGAAGTGCGGTAGCGAGGACACTATAGGAGCCTTGGCAACGTGTCTCTAGTGTTTTTGTAGTATTGCCGCTGCTGCGGTTCGCATGCAAAGTGCTCCGGCACGCATCGGCGAGACGACTCCACCCATGAGCGAAGTTGTGAGCGAAACAGCGGCTTCCAAAGCAGCAGTGCAGCATGAATCGGAAATGCTGCGCGAGTCCGGGCTGCGGCGGAAACTGAGTCCGCGCCAGGTGGCGATGATCGGGCTTGGGTGCACGATGGGCACGGGGCTCTTCCTCGGCAGCGCCATTTCCGTGAAGCTGGCGGGGCCCGCGGTATTCCTGAGTTTTCTTGCCGGAGCGTTCATCGCCCTCACGGTGATGTGGGCGCTGGCGGAAATGTCCGTGGAGCATCCGGCTGCCGGTGCCTTCGGCCTGCACGCGGAGATGTACCTGCACCCGTGGGCGGGCTTCGCGGTGCGCTACACCTACTGGATTTGCATGGTGGTGATCATCGGCAGCGAAGTTGTGGCGGCTGCGATTTACTGCCAATACTGGTTCCCGCATGTGCCGGCGTGGGTGTGGATCGCGGGGTTTTCGCTGGCGATGATTTACATCAATACCGTAAGCATCGAGAGTTTTGGCACGTTTGAATTCTGGTTTGCGATGATCAAGGTGGTCACGGTCGTCGTTTTTCTGGTGCTTGGCGCGGCGCTGCTTTTTGGAATTGGATTCCCGCGCATTGGCACGGCGAATTACACCGCGCATGGCGGTTTTTTGCCGCATGGATGGAGCGGTATGGCGCTGGGCGTGACCATGGCGCTTTTCAGCTATATGGGCCTGGAAATTGTGGGAACAACCGCGGGGGAAGCGGCGGACCCTAAGATTGCCGTGCCTCGGGCGCTGCGGGAAACGGTGCTGATCCTGCTTTTATTCTATGTGGGCGGACTGGCTGTGGTGGTGGGCATCGTGCCGTGGACTCAGATCGGGCTCGGCGAAAGTCCGTTTGTGCGGGTGTTCGAGATTGTGGGCATTCCCGCTGCGGGACACGTCATGAATTTCGTGGTGTTGACCGCGGCGCTTTCCTCCGCCACCTGCAATCTCTATTTCGCTTCGCGGATGCTTTTCTCGCTTTCGCGGGGAGGTTACGCGCCCGCGGCGCTTGGGCGTCTCAGCAAACGCGACATGCCTGTTACTGCGGTGCTGGCCTCCAGCGTGGGCATGGCGGCCGCGCTGATTCTTTCGCACTTTTCCCAGAACTCTGCGTTTGTTTTCATGATTGGCGTGGCATTTTTCGCCGCGCCATTCGTCTGGATCATAATCCTCGCGACGCATCTGGCGTTTCGCCGCGCCACTGCGCGAGCGGGTAAGAAGATTCTCCGGTTCGCTCCGCCGGGGCCATGGAGTTCACTGGTAGGAATAACTGCACTGCTCGGCGTCTTGATTTCGACCTGGTGGGTGCCGAGTTTCCACATCACGCTGCTCGCCGGGGGACCGTGGCTCATGTTCATCACACTGTGCTATCTCGGGTGGGGAAGGGTGCGACACGCGGCCCACGAAAAACCAGAAGCTCGTGGAGTTCCTGAAGTGGATGCCTGGGGAGAGCCTGATTTAGAGGAATAAGTCTTGTTGGGGTGGGAGATGGGATTTGAACCCACGACTTTCGGTGCCACAGACCGACGCTCTACCAACTGAGCTACTCCCACCACTCGGTGTAGTTTAACACGACCCCGGAGCGCGGGAAAACGTGCCGCGACTTGATTGGGAGGTGAGGCAAAAGGATATCAGCGATCAGGAACCAGCGCCAAGAAAGCAACGGCAAGGGGCCAGCTCATAAGGAAGCAACGGCAAGGAATTAGCACGCAGGAAGAACGCGGGTGGAGGAGCGCAACTCTGGGAGGGTTTTTGGGTTGAATAGGGTGGAAGGCGGTTTGGAGGAAAACGAAACACCGGGCACCTTTCGGGTTGGAGGCAACGCCGAGAGAAGGAATCCGGGGATCGGGGAAAGCGATGAGATATCTAAAATACATGGTTTTGCTCGGCATTTTGCTGATGGGCGTGGGCTACGCGCAGGCGCAAGTTAGTGTGGGTGTTGGAGTTGGCCCGGTGTATGCCGGGATTGGCGGCGCGCCCGTTTGCGATTATGGCTACTACGGGTATTACCCGTATGGGTGCGCTCCGTATGGTTACTATGGGTCGCAGTATTTTGTGGGCGGCGTGTTTATCGGAGCGGGACCGTGGTATCACGGCTGGTACGGGCGAGGCTATTCTGGCCGGCCCGGGTACGGCTACGGTCGTGGTGGATATGGCAACGGTCGTGGGGGATACGGCAATAGGCCGGGATACGCCTATGGTCGTGCGGGATCCGGAAATCGCCCAGGCTACGCCAATAGGGGCGGTGCGGGTCGCGGCTATGCCGGAGGCGGGTACCGCGGCAACGGTGGTGGCGGGTATCACGGTGGCGGAAACTTCCGCAGTGGAGGTGGATTCCGTGGTGGCGGCGGGGGCGGCTTCCATGGAGGTGGCGGCGGCCACGGTGGCGGCGGCTCTCATGGTGGAGGTGGCGGACACGGAGGCGGACACCGCTAAATCGTAGCGACTCGTCTAGGAGAAATACGAACGGCTGACAACGCGTGTTGTCAGCCGTTTTGAATTTGGGGGACGGATATCAGCGATCAGGAAGCAGGAGGGTGGCAGGGTTGGGATCATGCCTAGATGGGGTCCAGGGGTGCTGGCCCCTACACTTCTTTGGCGACCGGAGTGGGTGTCGCTAAAGCATGTGTAAGTTCCGGGCCGCCTCGGAAGGCGGGCCCTACCAAGGCGAACCCAAGAACACAGTCAGGAGTGACTGTGCCACAGATGCCACCGCACCAAAGCCTAGATGGGGTCCAGCGGTGCTGGCCCCCTACGGGAGGAGTGGTGGCGATTGTCGGATTTGCTCTTAACGGGGAGGAAACGCGGGGCGGGTGCGCGGCAAAAGGGGGCGGAGGAGTTGATAGACTGGACAAGGGAAGCGTGTCCCCGCGCATGAACCCGCAATCGTCGGATCGTATCCATTTCGATTTGCAGCTGGCCTACGCGCGGCCGGTGGTCGCGATGCTGGCGGTGCTGTGCCTGATGGAATTGCGGGCGGCGCGGGAAGTGGCGCGGCCGCTCTCATTTCTGATCGCCTATTTCGTCGCGGCAATGGTGATTCTGCTGCTGGAGCGGGCGCTGCGGCGGTACAACTGGCGGCTGCCGCTGCTGTGCGACATTCTGGTGACCGGGGTGTTCCTGTACATTTCGCCGGAACTCCTGCCGGCGTGGTTTCTGCTGTTTTTCATCGCCTTTGCGGCAGCGTACCGGTGGAACCTGCGATTTTCGTGCTTCCTGTGTTTTGGGTTGTTGTTGCTGGGGCTGGCGCTTTCCATGCACCGGGGTGCACCGGGAGCCCCAACGAAGGACCTGCTGTACTCGATTTCGTTTTTTGCAGCGTCGTTTCTGGGAGCCGCGGGAATGGCGTTGCTGGGGGACCGCAACCGGCGGTTTGCCTGGCAACAAACGTTCCTGACACGCCTGGCGAACACCATGCACGTGGACCTGGGACTCTCGGAATCGCTGCGATTGCTGCTGGAAGAGTTGTGCGGGGAATTTCAGACCGAAGAGGCGCTCCTGGCATACCGCGACGTTGATCTGGAGCGCATTTTCCTGTGGCAACTGAAATCGGGCGAAAGCGAACGGCTGTCTCCGGAAAATCTTCCGCTGATGCGCGCGGACGGATTCCTGCTGGATGATATGGAAGCGTCGCTGTGCTGGAATTCGCTGGAAGGCCGAGGCGCGGGATTTGGCTGGGACCGGCGAAGCGGGCAGGCGCTGAAAATCCTGCCGCGGGTCCCGGGTCCGACACAGCAGGAATTCGGGATCAGGAATTTCCTGAGCGTGGCATTCGATCAGGAAGAGCACGCGGCGGGGCGGCTGTTCCTGGTGAATCGCCGGCCGGGACGCGCGGGGTTTGTGCAGGCGGATCTGGAGTGGTTTGAGCGCATCGCGCGGCATGTGAGCTCGTCCATCGAGAGCGTTTTTCTGCTGCGGCATTTGCGGGCGCGGGCGATTGAGGCGGAACGCTCGCGGATTTCGCGCGACTTGCACGACGGGATCCTGCAGACGCTGTTGAGCATCGAGATTCAGATTGACGTGCTGCGGCGGAAGGCGGCCACGCAACCGGACCAGGTGGAGTCGGGTCTGGCATCGCTGCAGCAGACGGTGAAGAATGAGGGCGGGGAATTGCGGCACATGGTGACGGACCTGCGGCCGCTGCGCGTGCAGTCGGCGGACATGGTGGACCTGATGAGGGGTTTCGCGGAGAGGTTCCGGAACGAGTCGGGACTGGCGCTGGATTTACTGATTGATTCGGTGGAATTGCACGCTCCGGACCGGGTCTGCCGGGAGCTTTTCCAGATTTACCGAGAAGCACTCAACAACATAAAAAAGCATGCCAAGGCTTCCCATGTCGTGGTAAAACTGTCGCAGGACGATAGCCGGCTGGCTCTCGTAGTGGACGACAACGGCGAAGGATTCAGCTTTGCCGGCCGATTCACGGGGGATGAGCTAGACCGGCTGCGGCTGGGTCCTATTTCCATCAAGGAAAGAACGCGCACGGTCGGGGGAGTTTTGACCGTGGAGTCGAACCCGGGTCATGGTGCGCGTCTGACGATCGAGGTACCGCTCGGCTAATATGGCGAAGACGAAACAGCAGATACGCATATTAATGGCGGACGATCACGCGATCTTCCGCGACGGCCTCCGGAAGCTGCTCGACGGCGACGAAGAGATCACCATTGTCGGCGAAGCGCAAAACGGCACGGAGTGCATTAAGCTGCTGGCCAAGCTGAAGCCGGATATCCTGCTGCTGGACCTGCGGATGCCGGACAAAGACGGGCTGGCGGTGCTGGAAGAAGTGAATTTTGACCAGATGCCGACGCGCGTGATCGTGCTGACCGCGGCGGAGGACGACCGCGACGTCGTGCGGGCGATGCGGCTAGGGGCGCGCGGCGTGGTTTTGAAACAGTCCGCCACGGACCTGCTGGTCAAGAGCATTCACCGCGTGCACGCAGGCGAAATCTGGCTGGACAACCGCATGACCGCGGAGGTCATGAAGGCGTTCGCGAAGTCGTCGGAGTCTGGGCCAAGGCGGGAGAAGCCGCTGCTTTCCGACCGCGAGAAAGAAATCGTGCAACTGGTGGCGCAGGGGTTCCGGAACAAGGAAATCGGGGAGAAGCTGTTTATCTCCGAGCAGACGGTGAAGAATCACCTGCACAATATTTTTGACAAGCTGGGCGTGTCTGACCGGCTGGAACTGGCGCTGTACGCGATTCACCATCGCTTGATTGACCATTCCTAGGGAAAAAACAAAAGCACTTAGAAGAAGCGCGCGCGAAGGGTTACGCCAGGAGGCTGGTGTGTGCGGCGCAGGGAGGGTGGGGAAGGCCGGGGAAGTCCAGCGTACTGAGTGAGTTACGGCGGCCTGGCGAAAACCACGAAATTAGCGGATTCTCGGAAATTAGGACGGGGGTTTACCCGTTCTAGTACATTGGTACCGTTTTTGCCGGGAGCGATTTTGAATCCCGAGTTCTATTGTTCCCTGGCCCCACCCCGGCTACACTCATTTCTTCAAACATGGAGGTTTCCTTGACTGGGTCCGAGCGCCGCACTACACAAAGATTTTCCATGCGGCTGCCGCTTACGGTGAGATGGACCACAGGCGCGGCAGTTGGCGAAACAATGACGGAATCCCGTGATGTCAGCTCCCGCGGGGTTTATTTCTTCCTATCCAAGGATATCAAAGAAGGCTCGCCCGTCGAGATTCTGCTGACATTGCCTAATGAAATTACGCTGGCCGGACCGGTGCGCGTGCGCTGCCTGGGCCGCGTGCAGAGGACGGAACCCCGCGATGAAGGTGCGATTGGGGTGGTCGCGGCGATCGAGCGGTACGAGTTTCTGCGCGGCACCGAAGAAGTGTAACTGGCGGAATCGCGCGAATAGAGATTCAGTACAAGTTCCTTGCTCGCTCACTGCGGAGGCGGGCAGGAATAGCCGGGGTGCCTCGGCCCCTCAGCGGAGCGCCCCGGCAGTAGTTTGTTAGGAAGCGGTCAGGGTCGTGCCGAAGTCGAAAGTCAAAAGTTGAAAGCCAGACAGTGCGCCCCCCTGCTTCACCACGTCTCGCAGATCCCCTCTGAGAAACCCAAAGCTTAAATCCCCAGCTCTTCATGCCATTGTGTGCGCGATTCATTTTCAACTGACTCCTTGTGTTCGCGGGTCCCGTGCTGCAGCGGGCGTCATTTGCCATAGAGAACAAAGAAAGCCCCATACTCTCCGGGGCAGGGGAGCATGGGGCAAATGCGGATTCGGCAGGGGCCTTACTTGGCGTTCTTGTTGGCTGCTTCGGCCGCTTCCTTCAGTTCGTGGTTCACCTGCTCGAGGAGTTCCTTGGCTTTCTGCGCGTGGCCTTGCATATCCCACTCGTTGGCCTTTTGCGCTTCGATGATTTTTTCATAGGCCTGGGTGGAGAGGCGCTGTGCGGCCGCCAGGTTCGGATGGCGTCTCCCACTGACATTGTCTTTTGGCATTTGCGCCAGGACCACACCGCCGCCAAGCAACACGGCAACCACGGCGCTGGCAACCAATGATCTCTTTGTCATTTTTTTCTCCTCGGATAAAATCGAGTCTCTTTCAACAAAACTCCGGCGGATTGGGCTACGACCTTCTTCGTTGGGCGTTGCCACCACTGTACGATGAGCGACAGATGAGCCAACAGAGAAAGCGGGAGACTGTTGCCAGTTCGTAACGCGGCACGGCGAAGCAGAGTGTCCTTCAGGTGTCGCCTGTACTTTGGGTCAGGCGATTTCCGCGGGGCCATGGGCGATCATGGATTGAGCCTCGCCCCCCGGGAAATCTCACAGGCCTTTTGGTGAAAAGGCGACAGGAAAGTGTGCCATGCCGGAAACGCCGGCGAACCAACACAAAGAAGAGCTCAAAGACCATTCCGCCGAGCGCGCCGCGGAGCGCCTGGCGACACCAAAAGAACTGGCGGAGTTTGGAACGATCAGGCCCAATCCGGAGCTCGAAGCGAGGATTCTGGCGTTCCTGGAAACGGAGATGACGGAAGGGGAATCGCCGGAAGGGCGGCCGCTGGAAACGAAACAGACTGAGATGGTGATTGAGGTCCGGGAACCGGCGATTGTCGAAGTGCCGCTCGAACCGCGGGCGGCAAACACGGCGGAAACAGCAAGCGATCCGGACGAAGTCATTTCTGAAAAAACGGAGATCATCGAGGAGAGCCCCGAAGAAACCCCGGCCGGAACGCCGGGGGAATCGCGGGCGGCGGGCTCAGATCTGCTGGTGTTTGCGGAAGTGCTGGACCAGCATCGCCAGTGGGTGGAGAGCGGGGGAAGCGCTGGCGCGCGAGGCGATTTTGCGGGAGCGGACCTGGCGGGAGCCGACCTGACGGGCGTGAATTTGCAGGGCGCGCAACTCCAGAAAGTGAATTTGCGCGGCGCGGATCTTTCCATGGCGAATTTGCGCGGGGCGAATCTGGTGGAAGCGGACCTGCGCGAAGCGAACCTGCTGGGAACGGAATTTTTGGGCGCGAATCTGATGGGCGCGAATCTCTATGGCGCGCAGGGATTGTGGGCCGGGCGGTTGGGTGGGACAAACCTGTTTGACGCAACGCTGCCGGAGGCAGTTTCCGCGCACGACGGCGGCAAAACGATTGCACAAGCGACGCAGTCGGCGCGCGGGTTTTACCTGCTGGTGATCGCGCTGTGTCTGGCTACGTGCGTACTGGTGGCGCTGACGACGGATGTGCGGTTGCTGCTGGACCTTTCCGCGACACCGACTTCACGGATTCCGAACATTCTGCCGTTGCAGGGATTCTATCTGGGGGCGCCGCTGCTCCTGACGGTATTGTTTTTGCGCCTGCAGTTCCTGCTGCTGCGTTTGTGGGGAAGCATAGCAGCGCTGCCCGCGGTATTCCCGGATGGGCAGACGCCGGAAAAGGATGGGCGTTGGTATCTGGTGGGACCGATCCGGCCACACTTGCGGTGGTCGCGCGATCTACGGTCGCCCCTGGCGCAGGTGGAAAGCGTGATGGCCCGGCTGCTGGTGTACTGGGCAGTGCCGGCCGTCCTGTTCTTCCTGTGGCTGCGCTATCTGGTGATGCAGGACTATCGAGGGACGCTGTTGCACGTATTCCTGATTACGCTGGCGAGCGCGGCGGCTTGCGGAACGCCGCGGATTGTGGCGCGGGTGCTGCGGCCGGGCGACTGGAACGATGAAAGCACGCCGCATTTCCTGAGGGATGTACTCTCGGCATTGCGGGGGCCGTTGGCGGCGGGGTTGGCGCTGTTCCTGCTCTCGCTGGGCGTGATCCGTGGTTTGCCGGCGGACCCGAGCATACGCCCCGAAGTGAGCCAGGGCGATCCACGGCGATGGGCGGCGACGGCGCTTCAATTGGTGGGCTTCCGGCCGTACGCGGACATTACCGAGGAGAGCGTCGAGGGAATACCAGTGAAGGCAGGGAATGGCGACCCAGGAACGAGCGATGCGCCGGGACCGCGGCTCAACGAGATCAACTTGCGGTACGCGCGGGGTTATCGGGCCGAGTTTGCGAATGCGCGGATGTGGCGGGCAAATCTGGAAGGCGCGAGCCTTTCCGAAGCGGATTTTCGCGGCGTGAACTTGAGGGAGGGAGTGCTGCGGTCGGCAAACATGGACAAGCTGCAGGCGAGCAAGATTAACCTGGTGTCGGCGGACGCGCAGGGAGCGAACTTCGCCGGCGCGGATTTCCAGAATGCGGACATGTCTTACGCGAACTTGGCAGGAGCAGTGCTGAAAACGGCAAATCTTGCGCGGGCGACGCTGTACGCGGTGAATTTGCGGCAGGCGAACCTGTTGCGGGCGGATTTGTCGCACGCCGATTTGCGCGACGTGAAAGCGGAACTGGCGGTGCTTTCGCTGGCCACGCTGGAACAGACGGATTTGTCAGCGGCGAAACTGGCGGGCGCGAACATGACCGGGGCGCAGTTCAAGGGAACCATACTTCTGGAGGCGGACCTCTCGAAGACGGATTTGCGGGGGGCCGCGTTCCCAGGGGCGATCCTGCGCCAGGCGCACCTGGATGGCGCAAACCTGGAAGGAGCGGACCTGCGTGGGGCGCTGGGATTGGAAGCGTGGCAGGTGTGCTCGACAAAGGGTTGGCGCGGCGCGCAGTTGGATGCGGACGTGAAGACGGCGACCGAGCAGTTGTGCGGAACGCCGCAAGCAATTCCTAAGCCGTAACAGCCCTGGCAGGCTGCGGAAAACTTGCCGCCATCAGCGGCTCAACTCATCTTTTCTATACTCATCCACATAGATCGTCATCGGCTGCTGTAGTTCGTCCCGGTACAGCCCCGTCTTAAAATAGACATAGCCGTGGGCAGAGTAGCCGCGCTGCTGTTGGTAAACAGTCGGCCCTCTGTAGTGGACAATGGGTTCGCCGTTCAGACAGGTCTGCGTTGGTTAGTAATTCGAGCAAGGCAAATGGGTCAGAAGGGGCGGGGAGTGCCGGAACTGGAAAGGCCGGCTTGGTATTTGGGCCAGGGACTGTTCATGGGGCTTACCCGCTGCTGCGGTGATACGCTGGAGGGCGAACTTAGAACAAACGAGCCCGCTGTGGTTTGAAAGGCGGTGAGCGATGGCGTCTGAACAGTCGCAAGGCAAGCGGGAAATTCCCGCTGCCGAAGCAGTCTCCGTCGCGGGGATGGTCAATTACCAGGAAGGGGCGGTGGTCAGCCGGACGCTGATCAATCGTCCGGCGGCGACGATTACGCTATTCGCTTTCGACGAAGGCCAAGGCTTGAGCGAGCATACCGCGCCGTTTGATGCTCTGGCGCAGGTGCTGGAGGGCGAAGCGGAGATCACCGTCTCCGGGAAGCCATCGGTAACGAAAGCGGGCCACGCCGTGCTCATGCCGGCCAACCAGCCACACGCACTGAAAGCGCTGACGCGCTTCAAAATGCTACTGACGATGATCCGCTCGCAGGAAAAATAGGAGTTTTGCGCGAACTACTGCGCCGGTGGCAGCGACGTGTCCCCATCGACATAAGCGGTTAAGGTGGCACCCTTTTTAATTTCCGCGTCTTGGCCGTGTTTGAGCAGGAACGCGCCTCCCACAACCGGAATCAGCACTTCAGCATTGGGAGGTTTCGCCTCGCCTTCCAGGAAGACCGTGCCGCGCAGCTTGACGGAGGTGCCATTCACGTCGAGAGAGTCCGCTTGAAACGTCAAGTCACCCGGCTGGCCGCCCAGGCCCGTTTTGTCCACCTGGATTATCCTGCCGGCAGCGGGCGTTCCCTGCTTGACCAGCACCACATCGTCAATCATCAGGTCTTCAGCAAGGGTCAGCGGAATTTTGTCGCCCACCGAAGCGGTCTTGGAGCTTACATCAGCAGCGAACGCGAGGTGCACCGGCGTGTTTTGAACCAGCACGAGCTTATTGGGGGATGGCGTTACACTCGCATTCGATGGAGCTGAGGGAACTTCCGAAGCGCGCGCGGGCACGGGTGCCGGGGCAGGGAATTTGTATTCCGCTTTGGCGACGAAACTCCGGCGGTAATACGGCACAACCGCGATGGCCTGCAGCGTGGTGGTGGAATCGACCGTGATCGGTCCCATGTAACGCGGGGAATCCTGCGTCGGCGTCCAGCCATCCGTCGTGTAGTAGATGATGGCGCCACGAGTCGAGTCTATGATTTTCACCGTTCTTGGCGTGGAGTAGGTCCCCGGCTTTACGGAGAATTTCGGCTTCGCGGCCAGGGCGCAACATCCCGGCCAAAACGGCGTGGTTGGTTGACTCGCCTGCATCGCCTGTTGCGCAGCTTGCTGACTTGCTTGCTGCATCGCCTGAATGGCCTGCTGGTTGGCCTGAATTGCTTGTTCCGCGGCTTGCTGGGCCGCTTGCGCGCCGGGGTCGGTCTGGGCAAGTGCTTCTGAGGCTAGGAGAGCGAGTGTGATGAGAGCTGTTAGCAGGATGCGCATCGTATTCTCCTTCTGTTGTATACGACGTATGACGTGCTTCTCCGGTTACAACTTGGATGGAGAGTTTGGGAAGAGGTGGCGAAAGTCGCACGGACCAAGTGGAGTGATGAAGTCGCAAAGGGAAAAGGGGCGCCAACACTGCGCGCCCCTTCTGGAAAGCAAGTTGGATTTCGCTTACGGGATCGTGACTTCCTTGCTGAGATATACGTCCTGAATCGAGTTCAGGAGCTTCACGCCTTCCGCCATCGGACGCTGGAACGCCTTGCGTCCGCTGATCAAGCCGGTGCCGCCGGCGCGCTTGTTGATGACGGCGGTGGCCACGGCTTCCTCGAAGTCGTTGGCACCGGAAGCGCCGCCGCTGTTGATCAAACCGGCGCGGCCCATGTAGCAGTTGGCCACCTGGTAGCGCGTCAGATCGATCGGGTGATCGCTGGTCAAATCGGTATAAATGCGCTTGTCGAACTTGCCATAGCTGGAACCGCCGTTGTTCAGCGCCTGGTAGCCGCCGTTATTTTCCGGGAGCTTCTGCTTGATGATGTCGGCCTGGATGGTAACGCCGAGGTGATTGGCCTGTCCGGTAAGGTCGGCGGAAACGTGATAGTCCTTGTCCTTTTTGAAAGCGTTGTTGCGGAGATAGCACCACAGGACGGTGGCCATGCCGAGCTCGTGAGCCTTGGCGAAGGCCTGGCTGATCTCCACGATCTGGCGGGTGCTCTGTTCGGAGCCGAAGTAGATTGTCGCGCCCACCGCGGCCGCGCCCATGTCGTAAGCCTCCTCGACGGTGCCGAAGAGCACCTGGTCAAAGCGGTTGGGGTAGGTCAGCAGTTCGTTGTGGTTGATTTTCACAATGAAGGGGATCTTGTGGGCGTACTTGCGCGCCACGGAGCCTAGCACGCCGAAGGTCGAAGCAACGGCGTTGCAGCCGCCCTCGATCGCCAGCTTCACGATGTTCTCGCCATCGAAATAGTCCGGATTCTTGGCGAAACTCGCGCCGCCGGAGTGCTCGATGCCCTGATCCACCGGCAGAATGGAAAGATAGCCGGTGCCGTGGAGCCGCCCGTTGAAGAACATGCGGTGAAGATTGTTCAACACGCGGAGATTGCGATCGGATGCCGCGTAGACCCGGTCAATAAAATCCGGGCCGGGAAGATGCAGGCGTTCCTTGGAAATCTTGGGAGACTTGAAGCCCAGGAGGGATTCCGCCTTTGCGCCCAAGAGTTGTTCGATTGCACTTGTAGTTGCTGTTGCCATGGTTCTCTCCTCAATTTAGTCGCGAATTCCGGTTGCGAGCAGTGCTCCCGCGGCCTGGTCCACCAGCCAAAGCAGCTTGCCGTGCGCCGGCTGAATCAATTGCGCCGGAAGCTGCTCCGGCTCGTAGGGTCCTTCCAAAACCGCTTTCAAGGCCGGAGCCTTGTCTGCGCGAGTCACCAGAAAAATTACCCGGCTCGCCTGGTTGATGGCGGGAGCGGTGAGCGTGATGCGCTCCGTATAGAGTTTCCCTATCCAGTTGCGAACCACAATGCGATCGGCCGGAGCGTGTAGAGCTTTCGTGCCCGGGAAGAGCGAAAGGGTGTGACCTTCGTCACCCATGCCGAGCAAGACCAGATCGAAGCGAGGAAACTCGCCTTTCTCTATTATAAAGTATGCGCGAAGAGCCTGCTCATATTCCAGTGCCGCTTTTTCGGTGTCCGCGTACTCGCCCTTGATGCGGGTAATGCGCGAGGGCTTCACCAGGGCCTTGGAAAAGAGGGATTCGTTGGCCATGCGGAAGTTGCTGTCCGGGTGATCGGGCGGGACGTGGCGTTCGTCGCCGAAAAAGAAATGAATTTTTCCCCAGGGAAGCTGCGCGCGCAGGCCGGCATCGTCCGCAAGCAGGGAGTACAGATTCTTCGGCGTGGAGCCGCCGGAAAGCGCAACCGTGAACGAATCGTATTCAGCGACCGCTTCCCTGGCCGCCTGAACGAAAAGCTCCGCGGCGCGGCGCGTGATCGCCGCAGCATCCGGCAGAATCCGCACTTCGCGTTCGGAGGGGCCGGTCATCAGGGCGTACCTACTTTGTCCTTGTCGTGTGATGCGTGGGGGCCGTGCAAGTCAACATCTTCTTCGCCGATGCACCGCCACGCCCGGCCGTCGCGAAAGAGAAGCTCTTCCGCATCGACGGGGCCCCACGATCCGGCGGCGTAATTTGGAAAGCCGCGAGCCGGCAGCGCGCGCCACACATCAATGATGGGCTGGATCACATTCCAGCCGGCCTCGACCATGTCCGAGCGCTGAAACAACGTGGCGTCTCCCGCCATGCAGTCGCGCAGCAATCGTTCGTAGCCCGTACCATGCTCGGCGCCAAAGTAGGTGGCGTAGTCAAAATCCATGTTGACCAGACCCAGCCGCATCACGGAACCAGGCACCTTCGCGCCGAAACTGAGCGAAATGCCTTCGTCCGGCTGAATGTGAATGACCAGACGGTTGGTTTCCAGATTGCGCACGGCGGTATTGCGGAACAATACGAACGGCGTGCGCCGGAACTGGATGACGATCTCCGTGGCGCGGCTCGCCAATCGCTTCCCCGTGCGCAGATAGAAGGGCACGCCAGCCCAGCGCCAGTTGTCAATTAGCAGCTTCAGGGCGACGAATGTTTCCGTGTTCGAATCGTGCGCCACGTCCGGCTCGTTGCGGTAGCCCACCACGCGCTGCCCATCCGCATTGCCTTCGGCATATTGGCCACGCACCATGCAGGTCAGTACGTCTTCGGGGCTGAGCGGCTGGACGGCGTGCAGGACTTCAGCTTGCTTGTTGCGCACTTCGTCGGCTTCAAAGGAAATGGGCGGCTCCATCGCGGTCATGGTCAGGAGTTGGAACAGGTGATTGGGCACCATGTCGCGCAACGCGCCCGCCGTTTCGTAAAAGGCGCCGCGATGCTCGACGCCAACGGTTTCGGCGGCGGTGATCTGGACATGGTCCACGTAATTGCGGTTCCACAGCGGCTCGATGATGTTGTTGGAAAAACGGAAGACCATGACGTTTTGCACGGTTTCCTTGCCGAGATAATGGTCTATGCGGTAGATCTGTTTCTCGTTGAGAACCTTTTTGAGTTCCGAGTTCAACTGCCGCGCCGACTCCAGGTCGTGGCCAAAGGGCTTTTCGACGATCACCCGCGCCCAGTTGCCGTTCTCCTCTTGCGTGAGGCCCGCGGCGCCGAGTTGTTGAACGACTGGCGAAAAGAATCTCGGCGCGACAGCGAGATAGAAGAAGCGGTTTCCGGCGATATCGTGCTGCTTTTCCGCGTCGACAATCTGCTGCTTCAAGCGCTGGAACGCCTCCGCGTCTTGAAACTCGCCCTTGATGTAGTAGATGCGCTCGGCAAGCCATTTCCACATCTTCAAGTCGATGGCCTCCGGCGCGAATTTCGGAATCTCCTCGCCAAGAACTTTGCGGAAAGAATCCGTTGTGTAATCGTTCATCGCGAATCCCACGATCGCGAATTGCTTCGAGAGCAGATTCTCCTGCGCGAGGTTGATCAGCGCGGGGATGAGTTTGCGCTTGGTCAGATCTCCGGTGATGCCGAAGATGACCATGACGCATGGCGCGGCCTCGGAAGTAGCATCCACGTGATTCGTGCTCATCGATGGTTTTCCTGTCTGCAGGCCCGCGGCCTTCAGCCGCGCCGCTCAGTGCCCGGATTTCTTTTCGACGTGTCCACCGAACTGGAACCTCATGGCGGAGAGTACTTTTGCGGCGAAATCGTCCTCGCCGCGCGAAGTAAAGCGCTGGTACAGCGACGCCGTCAGCACTGGCGCCGGCGCCGTCGATTCGATCGCCGCAAGAACCGTCCAGCGGCCTTCGCCGGAATCGGAGACACGGCCGGAGAAGCGCTCCAACGTGGGCTGATCGAGCAGGGAAATGGCCGTCAGGTCGAGCAACCAGGAGGCCACAACGCTGCCGCGCCGCCACACTTCGGTGATGTCCGCAAGGTTGAAATCATACTGATAATGTTCCGGATGGCGCAGCGGGGTGGTTTCCGCATCGGCTTCGCGATGGGATTTTCCGGCGTTAGCATGCTTCAGAATGTTCAGGCCTTCCGCGTAGGCGGCCATCAGACCGTATTCGATGCCGTTGTGCACCATCTTCACGAAGTGACCCGCGCCGGAGGGACCGCAGTGGAGATAACCCTCTTCCGCCGTGCCCGATGCTCTTTCGCGGCCGGGCGTGCGATCAATCTGCCCGCGGCCGGGCGCCAGCGTCTTGAAAATGGGATCGAGATGCTTCACCACGTCGGTTTCGCCGCCAATCATCTGGCAATAGCCGCGCTCCAGTCCCCAGACGCCGCCGCTGGTGCCCACATCCACATAGTGAATGCCCTTGGCGGAAAGTTCCCTGGCGCGGCGAATGTCGTCAATGTAATAGGAGTTTCCGCCGTCAATCAGGATGTCGTCCTTGCTCAGTTTGGGAAGCAGGTCGGCAATCGTGGCATCCACGACCGCGGCCGGAACCATCAACCAGATGGCGCGGGGCTTTTGCAGCTTGGCCACAAACTCCTCGAGGGAAGCGGCGCCCGTGGCGCCCTCGCCGGAAAGCTGCTTCACGGAATCGGCGCTGCGATCATACGCGACGCACTGTTGTCCGCCCTTGATCAAGCGGCGCACCATGTTGGCGCCCATTCTTCCCAGTCCGATCATTCCGAGTTGCATCGTGAGCGTCCTCCGCGAGGATATTGTCTGACGGGCCGGTGAATCAGGATAGCGCTTGCTGCACGGCTTTCGCGAGCTTGGCGAGATCGCCCTTCACATTCTTGCCCAGGTGCACACGCAGGGCGCGCCGGCCGCGTTCCGCCAGCACCGCGAAATCGCCGCGGGCTTGCGCTGCCTTGACCACACCAAACGTGTACTTTTGCCCGGGCACCGGAAGGTCGGCGGCATCGTCGCAGGTAATCTGGAGGAACACGCCGCTATTCGGGCCGCCCTTGTAGGCTTGTCCCGTGGAGTGCAGGAAACGCGGGCCAAAGCCGAGGCAGGTGGCCACTTTCTTGGCGTCCCGCACGTGGTGGCGAATGCCCTGCAGCGCGCGCTCATTCTCCGGGTTCATGGTGATGTAGCCGAGCACGGCAAAATAGTCGTCCGGCCCGATGCGCGACAAATGCGCCCGCAAAACGTCCGTGAGTTTCCCGCCATTTTTAAGCGCGGCCGTGTTCTTTTCGTCCGCAAACAGTTTGATACCGCCGGATTCAAAGAACGGCGCTTCCGCAGGCAACTTTCCGTTGGCTTCGTATTCCTCGGTCAGCTTGCGTGTTTCGATTTTGCTGGCTTCCACGTCGGGCTGATTGAACGGGTTGATGCCGAGGATCGAGCCCGCCACCGCCGTGGCGATTTCCCAGCGGAAGAATTCCTGCCCCAGGTCGTACTTGTTCGCCAACACAATGCGCAAGACGGGGTGGCCGGCTCTCTCGAGCGCGTTCACCGCCGCTTCTTGCGCCTTGTTGGTTTCGTTGCTGAGGCGCAGATAGGCGAAGACGCGGTCGTTGCCGTAGGCCGCGGGCTTGACGAGTTTCTCGCGGTCCACGGGGATGATGCCCTTGCCGATTTTTCCGGTGGATTCGGCGATCAATTGTTCCAGCCAGGCGCCAAGATCGAAGATTCCCGGGGAGGTCAGAATGGTGAGTTTGTCGCGGCCGTGATTTGCCGCCACGCCCAGGATCATTCCGAGCACCACGCCGGGGTTCACGTCCGCAGCGGTCCCCGGACCGCATGCTTTCACCATCTCTTGCGTAGATTTCAGGAATTTGGCGAGGTCCATGCCCATGCTGGCGCCAGGTACAATGCCGAAATTCGAGAGTGCGGAGTAGCGCCCCCCGATGCTGGGAACGCCCGCGAAAATGTGCCGGAAATGATCCGCCTCGGCGACCTGTTGCATCTTCGAGCCGGGATCGGTGACGGCGATGAAGTGGCTGCCCACTTTATCGGGACCGACCTTGGCCTTAATTCGTTCAAAAAAGTATTGCTTGAAAATGTTAGGCTCCAGCGTGCTGCCGGATTTGCTGGATACGATGCACAGCGTTTTGCGCAGATCCAGCTTCCTCTCCAGCGCTTTGATCTGGCCGGGGTCGGTGGAATCCAGAACATGCAATTCCGGGAAGCCGGGGATTTTCCCGAAGGTCAGGCGCAGCACTTCGGGACACAGGCTGGAGCCGCCCATGCCCAGCAGCAGCACTTGGCGGAACTTGGCCTTCTTTACTTCCTGCGCCAGCTTCCGGAAGGTAGCGAGATTCGCGATTTGCTCTTGCGTGATGTTTAGCCAGCCGAGCCAGTTGCTCTCATCTGTGCCGCTCCAGAGCGAAGCGTCCTTCTTCCAGAGGCGCGCGACCTTGTTGTTGTTTTTCCAGTCCGCAAACGAAGCGTCAACTGCTGCGGACAGGGCTGGCGGCAGTTTGTAGGTAAGTTTGTTCAGGCTCACGCGCGCACCCCTGCGCTTTTTCCCGTGGCGTCCAGCAATTGCTTGAACGCATCCGCGAAAAGCTTCACACCGTCGACAAGCAATTTGTCCGTAACTTCCTTCATGGAAATGCCGGCCTGGCCCAGGTTGTCCATGGTTTTTGCGGCGCCGGCGACATCTTCGGTGAGGCTTTTGCGCAATTTTCCGTGTTCGCGAAAGGCGTCAAAAGTGGCGGGTGGAATGGTGTCCACGGTATCCGCGCCGATGAGCTCTTCCACGTAAATGACGTCGCGGTATTTCGGGTTCTTCGTGCTCGTGCTGGCCCACAGCAACCGCTGCGTCTGCGCGCCCTTGCCTGCCAGAGCCTTCCAGCGCGGCCCGCCAAAAAGCTCTTGATACTTCTTATAGGTGAGCTTGGCATTGGCGATGGCGATCTTTCCGCGCACGCTTTCCAGCAGAGCCTTCGCCGCGCCGCCGGCCGTCTTTGCCAATTCGTCCACTTTGGAATCCACCAGCGTATCAATGCGGCTGACGAAGAAGCTCGCCACGCTGGCGATGTGGCTAACGTCCAGCCCCTTGGCGGCGCGCGCTTCGAGTGCGGCGATAAACGCTTCCGCAACTTTTTCATACACTGACTGCGCAAACAGCAGCGTGATATTGATGTTCAGCCCCTCTTCAAGGAGTTGGCGGATAGCCGGGATGCCTTCGGGCGTGGCCGGCACCTTAATCATCAGGTTTTCGCGGCCCACCGCTTTCCACAGCCGCCGCGCCTCTTCCAGCGTGCCCTTGGTGTCATTCGCAAGATAGGGAGAAACTTCCAGGCTGACGTAGCCGTCGCGGCGCTTGGATTGCTGATAGACGGGCTTGAAAATGTCGCAGGCATCCTGGACGTCGCGAATGGCGATTTTTTCGTAGAGACCCTTGGCATCAAGAAATTTGGCGTCCGGCGCATTGATGATGTCGGAGTAGAGAGTGCTTCCGGTGACGGACTTCTCAAAAATGGCGGGGTTTGAGGTCATGCCCCGCAGCCCGTCGTTCTCAATCATCTTCTTCAGCTCGCCGCTGGTGAGCAGGTCGCGGCGGATGTAGTCCATCCAGGGCGATTGCCCGAAGTCCAACAAACCCTTCAGGGGGTTGGTACCGGACTTGCCTCCGACATCAGGAATGGTTGCTGAGGTGGTCATGACGCTTCTCCTTTGTTCGAGGGCCGCAAACTTAAATTGTACGACGGGCAGAGGGCGCGGCACGCGCTGGATTTCAAATTTTTAACATCTTATCTTCCAACGCTTTAACCTTCGCGAGGCGCCGCATGTGGCGCTCCTCCCGGGTGAACTGCGCGCCCAGGAAGGCCTTCACCAGGTCTTCCGCCAGCTTGACGCCCACCACGCGCGAACCCAGCACCAGGACATTGATATTGTCGTGCTCTACACCTTGATGCGCCGAATAGGTGTCGTGGCACATTCCCGCGCGGATGCCCACGAGTTTGTTCGCGGCGACGCTGGCGCCCACGCCGCTGCCACAGATCAGGACGCCGCGCTCGGCACGTCCATCGAGCACCGCGCGGCCCACGGCCTCGGCAAAGTCCGGGTAATCGGAAGGTCGTTCGTCATACGCGCCAACATCGAGCACATCGTGGCCGAGCGACTTCAGCAGGCTGGCCATCTCGTTCTTCAGTTGAAAGCCCGCGTGATCCGATCCCACGACCAGTTTCATGGTTGCCTCACTTGCCCAGGAGCTGTTTCGCCGCCGCCACAACCGTATCTACATCAAAGCCAAAGAGCTTCAGCAGGTCCTTCAGTGGAGCGGACGCCCCAAAGCTGCGCATGCCGATGATTTTGCCCTTGGGCCCGGTGTAGCGGTCCCAGCCAAACACCGAGGCCATTTCGATGGAGACACGCGCGGTCACGCTCGACGGCAGTACGCTTTCCTTGTAGGCGGCATCCTGCTTCTCGAAGAGTTCCCAGGACGGCAGGCTCACCACGCGAGCCTTGATGCCCTCGGCCTGCAATTTCTCGTACGCGCCCACGCACCACTGCAATTCCGTGCCGGTGCCAATCAGGATGACCTCCGGTTTCCCGCCATCCGCATCTGCGAGAACATAGCCTCCTTTCGCCACGCCGGAAGCAGGCGCATATTTTGTGCGGTCCAGCGTGGGCATGGCCTGGCGGCTGAACACCAGCGTTGATGGCCCGTGCGTGTGCTGGAGGGCGGCTTTGTACGCCTCCGTCACCTCGTTCGCGTCGCCCGGGCGCAGTACCAGCATATTCGGCATGGCGCGCAAAGAAGCCAGTTGCTCGATCGGTTGGTGCGTCGGTCCGTCTTCGCCCACGCCGATGGAATCGTGCGTGAAGATGAAGAGCGCCGGAATCTCCATCAACGCGGCGAGGCGCATGCTGGCGCGCATGTAGTCGCTGAAGTTGAAAAAGGTCGCCGCGAAGCCGCGCAAGCCGCTGAGCGTCATGCCATTGACCGCTGCGCCCATGCCGTGCTCGCGCACGCCGAAGTGGACGTTGCGCCCCGCGAACTCGTCCGGGAAAAACTCGCCCGCGCCCTCAAAGAGCAGGTTGGTCTTGTTCGATTTCGCCAAATCGGCGGAGCCGCCCACCAGCCAGGGAATGTTTTGCGCCAGTACGTTCAGCACCTTTCCGGAGCTTTCCCGCGTGGCCATACCTTTCACGTCCGGAGGAAATACGGGCAGATTCTTGTCCCAACCGGCGGGCAGCTCGCGGCGCTGCATCTTGTTAAGATGCCCGGCCAAATCGGGGAATTGTTTGGCGTAGTCGGCGATAAGCTTCGCCCACTTGCCGCGCGCATTCGCACCGCGTGCGCCGAGATGCTCCTGAAAATGTTTGTACACGCCGTCGGGCACGAAGAACTTCGCGTCTTCCGGCCAGCCGTAATTCTGCTTCACCAGCTTGATTTCCGCTTCGCCCAGCGGCTCTCCGTGCGCTTCATAGGAATCCTGCTTGTGCGGCGAGCCGTAGCCGATGTGTGAGTCCACAACGAGCAGCGTCGGGCGATCCGTGGTCTTCAAAAACGTTTCGTATCCCCGCGAAAGCTCCAGCAAACTATTCGCATCGGCAACGCGCGTGACGTTCCAGCCGTACCCGACGAACCGCGTCATCACGTCTTCGCTGAACGACCAGCTTGCCGGGCCATCCAGCGTCACGCGATTGTTATCGTAGATCCAGCAAAGATTCGATAGCTTGAGGTGCCCCGCAAGCGACGCCGCTTCTCCGGCCACGCCTTCCATGATGTCGCCGTCGCCGCACACCGCGTACACGCGGTAATCGAACAACGCAAATCCCGGACGGTTGAAATTTGCCGCCAGCCATTTCCCGGCAATGGCCATGCCCACGCTGTTTCCCACGCCCTGCCCCAGCGGCCCGGTGGTTGTCTCCACGCCCGTGGTGAGGTGCGATTCCGGATGGCCGGGCGTCCTGCTGCCCAGTTGGCGAAAGCGCTTGATTTCGTCCAGCGAGACCGAGAGTTCTTTCTGGACTTCACCTTTGGCGTTCACCGCGCGTACTCCGGCCAAATGCAATGTGGAGTAAAGCAGCATCGACGCATGCCCCGCGGAGAGTACGAAGCGGTCGCGGTTTGGCCACAGCGGGTCCGTGGGGTCGTAGTGCAAAAAACTTTGCCACAGCGAGTAAACGACCGGTGCCAGGCCCATGGGCGCGCCGGGATGGCCGGAATTGGCCTGTTGCACGGCATCAATGGAGAGTGTCCGGATCGTGTTGATGCACAGTTGATCGATGGTTTGCTGGCTCACGATGTCTCCCTTGCGGATCAGGGGATGACCGCAATGTGGGTTCAAGGGTTAGATGCAGCACCCGCAGATAAAGCACCCAAATTGTACAGCAAAAAAGGCTGGGCTGGCTTATGCGACTGGCGTCCCGGCTATTTTCAGGTGTCCTGCAGTGGAAGGGTCGCCGCCATCAGCAACACAAAATCAGGGCACTACCCCGGGATGCAGGTGCTGGTCTTTTCCGCCAAGCCCTGAGGCACGCTCTCTTCGCTCGTATTGCGCTACCCCTTCGTATTCGCTAGATTGGAATGGCCGGCGCCCGGGTGGCGGAATGGCAGACGCTGAGGACTTAAAATCCTCCGGGGATTTTTCCTCATGTGGGTTCGACTCCCACCCCGGGCACCACTCTTTCCTATTGAAAATGAGCGAGTTGTTGAGTCGCTGCTTTCCGTGTACCTCTGGTGTACCCCACCATGCAAGAGAACGAGCGGGTCGCGGCTCCAGGCGCTAGCCAAATCCGCTTCCAGTTGCTCCTGGCGCGAGCGTACCCACGGTGCGTAATGCTTCTCTGTGATCCTCACGCTTTGGTGACCCAGGAGAATCGAGACTCGTTCCATGGGCACTCCGGCCAGAAGCAATTCGACCGCGAACGTGTCGCGGAAGCGGTGCGCATGTCCGTTCGGAACGTTTGCAAGTTTGAAGACTTTGCGCAATCGAGTTTGCCAGCTCCGCACGATGCTTTCTAGCTTTCCCCTTCCGCTCCAGAAGAAAAACTTCTCTGTGACTTTTGGCGTTGCTTTCAGCGCCGATACGACAAATTCCGGAAGGATTGTGTTCACTGGGACACCCGTCTTCTGCGTGTAGAGGAAGAGACGGTTGCTTTCGAGCCTATCTGTGCTGAAGTTGACCGCATCTCCAATTCGCATCCCGCTGTAACGAAGTAAAAGAACAAGACCGCGAATGCGCCGTCCGTTCTCGATCCCGTGACTCGGCATCTCTTCTTTGTATTGGTCAACTGCTGCGAGAATTCGCACCACCTCTTCACGGCTGAATGGGAGAGTGGGGCAGAGAGTAATTTTCGGGGCCTTTAGATCGAGGGCAGGATTCTCAGGTACCCACTTGCGTTTCAGCGCGAAGCGAAAGAATGCTCTCAATCGTTCGAGTTTTTTCGCGCTCGAACGAGGACCGTCCTTCCATTTGGAACGAAACTGACTCACCTTGGACAAGTCAAAGTCCGCCAGAACGTGCAGGCCGCATAATTGGGCAAAGTCTTCCATTTGCCGTTTCAATAGTTTGTATTTTCTTACGGTGGAGTCGTTGAGTTTGCGGGCCTCAATGTCCGCCAGGAATTCCTTCCACGCTTCGTGTGTAGATTTCCTTGTCGGTTGAGACGTGCGGCGATTCTCGATCTCCCATTCGCGGACTAATTCTTGGGCTCGCTGCCAATCCCGGACCTTGAGTGATTCACGCAGTTCCGTTCCGCCGAGAGTCCCATCAACCCAAATGGGGCACTGGCAATGGCGGTACTTTCTGCCCTTAGCGCGCTGTTTGCAGCTTTTGCGGTGACGGCGATAGATCGTAAGCATTGCGTTGTGCTCCTACCGGACGCCTGACTTCGATGATAAGCGAGAATGGACCCTTTCGAGCACGGTTTGAGGAACGCGTAGCGTGACGTATCGCCTCTTATGGCGGGGAGTTCGCTCTCCAATCACAAGCACCCCCGGCTCGTTCTCGAAAAGCTCACGAACCTTGTCGGCACTTAGACTCCACATTTCGGCGATTTCCGTAACGGCGTAGTGCCGTTCGATGTGCACCGAGGTCTCGATTTGGGATGATACCGCCATTGCGCGTTAGTGACTCCTATAGGGTCGGGAAGATCGACGACTGCCTCGTCGAATTAGCTCCTCGGCTTCCGGGGGAGCGGTGAAAAAAGATTCTTCTTGCATTCCGCTGCCAAGCGAGCTACGATTGCGTAAACATAGTACGATAGTGTAGGTACTTTGTCAACCATGATGTCAATCCTAAAGAAGCAGCCCCGGCACGAGGTCATTTCCATCCGCCTGAGCGAAGACCGGCTCAAGCTCTTGGAACGTTACCAGAAGCTCCTCAGCGACCAATTGGGCCGTTCCGTGTCATTGGGTGAGGCCGCGTTCCTCGTTATCGAGGAACGCGTTGTCGGCATGGACCGCGAGACGGCGCGCCATGAAATGCTCAGCACGCCAACCGCATCGCTCTACCACATTCGCAAGAAGTGGGAATCACAGCACACCCTGGCCATTGCCGAATGGGATGTCCTCGCGCAGTACGTGCAGCTCGGCACGGAGGAAGAAGCTCAGGAGCCCCCTCTGCTTTGGCCCGCGATTCCGTGCAGGGAGACTTATCTCACTTTGCTCGATGCTTTCGGGGCCGTTTATCAGAACCGGAAGAAGCAGGCTTCGAAACACGTCTGGTATTACTTCGGAAACCTCGGCGGCCACTCCACGGATGTTCGGCTCTCCGATGATGACGCCGAGCAGAGGCACCAAGCAGTTCTGAAGCAGATTGCGATTCGCAAGGAACTGCTGAAACCGTCCGAGAAATGGCAGAGCCCTGGCTCGGTCGGCGGATGCTTCCTGACCGCGATCCGTGATGAAGGAGTTGAGAGTTCCAGACTCGACCAAATCCTTGCCCCCTATTGGGCGACTCTTTGGGGCCTTGCCGCCCGAGGGCATTGGGTGCGGCATGACAGCCAGCCGGTGCGACCGGCAGGCCCCAACGAGGATGATTTCCGCAACCGAATCATCCTGCCCGAGCCATTGAAATCGGGTGAGCTGGAGCTGTCGTTTACAGGGATTGGACGCCCGGAATTGGGTGTCCATATCGACCTCGGCCCAGTACGCCGGGTGAGTTCTCTCATTGCCCGGTATCCCAACCTGGCCGAGTTCCGCGCCATGCTCGAAGGATGGTTGGCCAAGCGTTCTTGGAACGGCAGGCATTTCCTCATGACGCGGGCCAAGGAAAAGGGGCCAGCGAAGTTCACGCTTTGGCTTCGGCAGAGCGATGTTGGTATCGACTTCACCGAGAGCGAGTGGGACGCCCTGCGCGAACTGTTCCAGCAGGCGTGGGCGGTCCCCGAGGTTCAGCGCTGGTTGCAGGAGCTTCAACTCGAGTATGGCGAACAGGGTTGATTGCGCGAATCGCTGGTGTGCGCCGCGTTTTCGAAGAGCGGTGCCTTCGGCACCGGGTGGGGGGCATGATACGTCACCCCGTTTCGGGTGCTGTACAGCAACCAAGAGTGCCATATGGGAACTTGCTGCAAACGCGGCAGCTAGCTACTTTCCGCTCACCGTGGTTCGTGTTCACCAACCTGTGGTTCCCGTATGGGAACTTGTTGATTCTGTTGGGCGTCCGACCGCGCCCACTTTCCTGCCTTTGAATTAGATTCAGGAGTGCCAAATGCCCACACCACGCACCAAGTCCATCAGCACCAAAGTCACCGAAGAGGAGTACGCGCAGTTCGAGGCCCTGGCGGGCGATCAAACGATCAGTGAGTGGGTGCGTGATGCTTTGTTGAAGGCAGCAAAGCCAAGTCCTGCCGAGCAAACCATTGTGGCGGAATTGCTAGCCCTGCGAATGATCCTGATGAATATCCTGTTCACCATTGCCAACCGGGAGCCGCTCACAAGCACGGCCATGGACGACATTATTAAACGGGCCGATGCAGGCAAGTCGGCGAAAGCCTTGGAACGGCTGACAAGGGCAACTACGGAGCCACAGCGAGGCTGAGAGACAGCCCAATCGGAGCAAAGCAATGCACATGAAATGGGGCCGAGCGATGAGCACGGGAGGGCCGAGCATTCAGCCGGTCTACACCCATGCCTTGGTGCTTATCTCCTTCATAGCAACTCTAGGAGTCCAGGGCTTTCGCTACATGCGGGTCTGGACGCCCCTTGAACGACATTATTTGCTCGCCTATCTGGGCTCGCAGGTGGTCGGGATAGTGCGCGACAACAGCTCGTACACGCTGCTACAAGTTGCCACACGGAAGGGGAGCCGATTGGCACTGGACAGCGATGTACTGCCCGCAGTCACGGAAAGTGGTGAGAACTCTTTCGCGCTCACTGAGGAAGCCCTGAAGCATGGCGCGCTGCGTCTTGAATTCCATCGCGGCCATTACAACAACGCTGAGATGCATGCCTACCTCGGCAACTTGATTTATCACGACCAAACTCTCATGGATCTTGTCCGGCCAGCTTTGTGGGCTGGGCTGGTTCTGTTCTTCGCGGGCCTGTTGCCAGCGACGTATCTGGACCACAAACGTTCTATTGCGCTGCGCTATGGATGGAGACTGAGAGGCCGGGATTTGATGACTGTGGCGCAGTTCAACCGCAGGGACCGCTCCCACGGCATAGGTTTCGTGACCGAGCTTCGCACGATTCTGGACCGGATGTTGGGCCTCAACAAGAAACTCCACGTTCCGCCCAGTAAAGACAGTCCCCACGTCTTGATCATGGCAGAGGCATTGGCTCAAGAACCGCTCAAGACAGCAGCAGCTGCGGAAACAGATAGCAAGCCGCAGCCAAGTGGCACGCCGCAGAAGCCAACGCCGCTAGAGCAAACGCCGAGTCAGGATCCAAAGTTCGAACACGCTGTGAAACCAACCCAGAGACGCTTTTTCGAATAGAAGCACATGCTTACCATTTCCAAGCCGCTCAGTGCAGGTCAAGCCCGTGCTTATCATCAAGAGGAGTTCCGCAACGCACAGGAGAACTACTACAGCGAAGGCGACCGGATATGCGGCGAGTGGCACGGGAAACTGGCCGAGAAGTGGGGGTTGCATGGTGGAGTCCAGGAGGAACACTTTCGACGGCTCAGCGACGGCCAGCATCCGATTACTGGAGAGCAGTTGGTCCGCTATCAGACGGCACGGGAATATGTGAACGAGCAGGGCAATACGGTCAAGGCGATGGAGCACCGCGCTGGCTGGGATGCGACCTTCTCGGCACCAAAGAGCGTTTCGTTGACGGCGCTTGTGGGCGGTGATGAACGCGTGCAGGAAGCCCATCGAGCCAGCGTGGGAGTCGCGTTGGACGAGATGGAACGATATGTCCAGGCCCGGCTTGGAGGGAATCTTCCACCGGAGACAACGAGCAACTGGGTAGCCGCGAAATTCGAGCACGACAGCGCGAGGCCGGTAAGCGGTTATGCAGCGCCGCAACTTCACACTCATGTCGTCTTCTTCAATCTGACAGAGACTGAAAATGGTGAAACACGCCCGCTGCAACCGCAGGAACTCTACCGCACGCAGCAGTACGTCACCGCTGTGTACCGCTCGGAACTGGCACACCGTCTGCAAGGATTGGGCTACGAGATTGAACACGGCAAGAGCGGTCAACCGGAAATCAAGGGATACAGCCGCGAGTATCTGGACGCTTCGAGCCCACGGCGGAAACAGATCGAAAAGCATCTGGCGAAGGAGAATCAACGGGGAGCGGGAGCGGCGCAGATCGCGGCGCACCAGACGCGCGAGGCAAAGCTCGAACTCTCACACGAAGAGATGCAGCGGCGGCACAAAGACATGGCATTTGAGTTCGGCGATCAGCCTGAGCATGTGAAGGCGAAGGCAAAAGAAAGAGCATGTGAGGCTAGCCAAGATTCGGGAGAGAAGATTGCACACTCGGCTGTGACCTTCGCAAAAGAACGAAACTTTGAACGCGACGCTGTGGCCGATGAGCGCGCCCTGCTGGCGGATGCGCTCAGGCGCTCCATGGGTAAGGCGACAGTGACCCAGGTGAAAGCCGACTTCGAGGAGCGCATCAAATCCGGTGAGTTCGTGGAAGCACAGAGGAAAAGCAGCTCGCCAGGCCGGGCGTTTACAACCGCGGAGATGATCGGCTATGAGCAAGACACGATCAATACCATGCGAACGGGACAGGGCCAATATCCCGCAGTGGCGACTTTTGGCACGCGCAGATCAATCCCAGAAGGCCACCCGCATCTGAGCGAAACACAACGCCGGGCTGTCGAGCAAATCCTGTCGAGTCGCGATCAGGTGACGGCGCTCGAAGGCGTGGCCGGCGCGGGCAAGACTACCTCTCTGGCAGCGATCCGCGAAGCCGCCGAGCGGGAGGACTATGTCGTCAAGGGGTTAGCGCCCACCTCTCGCGCAGCACAGAAATTGGGAGAAGGCGGAATCAGATCAACAACGCTGCAACGACATCTTGCCCAAAGCCACGAGGGGAACGATGGACGGAAGCATCTCTACATTCTGGACGAATCAAGCCTTGCGAGCACGCGGCAAATGAACGAATTCCTCCACCGGCTCAAAAGAGATGACCGTGTATTGCTGGTTGGCGACACGCGCCAGCATCAGGCCGTCGAGGCAGGCCGACCGTATCAGCAGCTACAAGAAGCGGGAATCCAGACGGCTCGCTTGGATGAGATCGTGCGACAGAAGGACCCTGCACTTAAAGAGGTTGTAGAAAAGCTCTCGCGGGGCCAAGTCACGGAGGCGATGGCGAAACTCGATGCCGATGGCCGAGTGCATGAGATCTCCGACCGGGACGACCGTATCGCAACAATCGCGCATGAATATGCAAAGCAGCCCAAAGGCACGCTCGTTGTGTCCCCTGACAACCACTCGCGGGTGGCAATCAACCAAGCCATCCACTTTGCAATGCAGGATACGGACCAGATGCCGTACCACGAAGACCAGATAAAGGTGCTGGTCGCCCGGCAGGAGATCACTGGCGCTGATCGCCAGTGGGCCACCCAATACGAAGCCGGTAATGTGGTGCGCTACGCCAAAGGCAGCAAGACACTCGGCATTGCACCGGGAGAATACGCGCGCGTCGAAAGCGTTGATGAGAAACAGAACCACGTCACAGTTGAACGGGAAAATGGCCAGCGCCTTAGCTACGACCCTCGCCGTTTACAAGGCGTGACGCTGTATCGGGAGGCAGAGCGGGCGTTCAGTGAAGGTGACCGCATACAGTTCACCGCCCCGAATCGAGACCAGCATGTCGCCAACCGTGAGCTAGGCACCATCGAGAGACTCGACGACAGCGGCAACCTCCGAATCCGCCTCGACTCGGGGCGCGAGATCGCATTCAATGTCCGAGAGAATCCGCACCTCGATTACGGCTACGCGGTCACGAGTCATAGCAGCCAGGGGCAAACTGCTGACCGCGTGCTCATCCATGTGGACACCGAGCAGGGGGGAGAGAAGCTCGTCAATCGTCGCTTGGCATATGTCGCGGTTTCGCGTGGCCGCTACGACGCACAAATCTATACCAACGATAAAACCGCACTTGCCGAGAAGCTTGGCCGCGATGTTTCACGCCGATCCGCCATTGAGGCGACTCGCGCAGCAGCGCCGACAGTCGCACAAAGGAACGAGCCGCCCTCTTCTTTGACGCAGGAGAGACAACGAACAATCGAACGAGACCTCAGCCCTGGCCGCTAGGCACACTACACGCTCCTGCGGTCATATTCCTTAGGCTCTTCTTCCGGACCAAAACCTCGTTCGCGCGCATGTGGCGGGGCCGAAGTTTCTCCAATAGCCCGAGCTCGTTGAATTCGGAGCGAATCCGTCCGGTGACTACTTTCAATGACACAAACAGAGCAAGCGAACGAGGTGTCCCAACCGATCCGACGTGGATTGCCGACAGCCTTTCGTTGCGAGATTCGTGCCTTTTGCATTCAACCTCCATTGTTTCTCCGGTGCTTTTCCTTCCCTGTTTTCTTTTGATCTTCCGGCCCGTTCTCAATTCCCTTCCGGCAAACCTTGGCATCCTCTTTTTATAAATGATTCAACAAGAGAACAATTTTCACAAGCCAGGAATATTCGAGACAATTCACTTGACACCGAAAGATCATGGCGATATATGAACGTGCATGGATGGTTGCCTTGCGGTGAGTGGGTTGGCTCTTCCAGCCAGCCCTTCGCTCCACTCAGGTCAATACCGCAAACCACGCTCCTATATGCAGGGTGTAGGTGTCTTCGTTCGGACTTCTCGGGAGGACTCATGCGCATCCCCTTCCTCGCTTTTCTGATTACCTTCTTCTTGAATTCCCAGGTTCCCCCAAACGCTCCGCCTGTCGTTGTTCGCGATCCTCAGGCCGTTGCTCTTCTGCAAAAGAGCGTCGCCGTCATGGGAGTCCTGCCTTCCGATAGCAGGGCCAGCGGGGACATTACAATTGTTGCGGGCAGCTTAACGCAGCTGGGCACGATCCAGATTCTGACTCGCGGCACCACCCAGACCTCAGTCGCCGTGCAGGCGGGAACCGCGAATTGGTCAGTGATTTACTCTGCGGGCCAGGCGAATCGAATAGAAGCTGGCACAACCAGCGTGCTGTCCGTGGAACGGTCTGCGTCGAGCCAATCTCTACACTTTCCTCTCCCCTTTATATACGGCCTTCTCAGCAACCCTGACTCCTCACTGCAGTACATCGGCCAGGAATCCCTCGGCTCCTCCGCGGTAAATCATATCCGCGTGCAGAACACTTTTGCGTCACAGCCTTTGTGGCAGTCCCTCAGCGAGTTCACCATGGCGGATATCTGGCTCGATGTCTCTACCGAGCTTCCCGCCAAAATCTCCCTCGTCCGAAGAGATGGCGGAGGTTCCGCACCGAAGATTCCAATTTCCATTTCGTACTCGAACTACCAGACAGTCTCGGGCGTGCAATATCCCTTCACCATCCAGGAATTCGTCACTGGCACTCTCTGGACGACTACCACCATTCAATCCGTCTCGTTCAACACCGGACTGACCGACGCGAATTTCCCCGTGATGCAGGAAGGCAACTGACATGAAAAGACTCCTGCTTGCAGTAGCTTTTCTACTCTCACCCTCGTTGCTCCAAGCACAGAACACCGGTACAGGCCTGCCGAGTTTTGGTTCTTTTACGTCAGGCGGCTTCGACACCGTCAACAATCAAAACCTGAATGTTCTTTTTTCGATTCCTCTTATCTCCAGCGCTGGTCGAGGAATGCCATTAAATCTGCCTCTGACATACAACTCTCTTGTCTACCAGAATTACCAAAACACGTGGTTGCCAGCGCCTCCTTATGGCGAGTGGGGATGGTTCCAGCCAGGGACCGGATCCGTCACATGGACCTCTCAGCTTACCTCGTTCAGATGTGGGACCGGTTACGGCACCCAAACCCGTTACTACAATTATAGTTTCGTCGACATACTTGGAACCTCACATCCGGTCCCTGCGATTAGCTTCCTCCATTATTCCTGCGGCAACCCATGGTCCGGGACATTTTCCGGCACCGCTTCCGATAACTCCGGTTACTATCTTGATGCCTCCACTTTGCATCCCTACGCCACAGTAACTACTCCCAGCGGAGCGCAAGCCTTAAACCCGCTCAACTATATGGCTGACACCAACGGAAACTACATCTCGGAAACCGTCGTTAGCTCGACCGAAACGGACTGGACTGATTCGGTTGGAAACAAGGCCGCAAAAGTAATTTATAACCCGAGCCAGTCGGCCCCGACTAGCGTACAATTCGAATTCCTCGATGGCAGCGGCAACTACCAAACGATCACGCTCAAATATCAGTCCTACCCTATCAAGACCAATTTCGCTTGCAGCGGAGTGACGGAATACACGGGCACCGCGTACTTGCCCTATGAATTGGATATTCCATCCCCGGTCAGCGGCACGCTGACATACAAATTCACTTACGAGCAGACCCCAGGCCTCAGCGGCTACTACTCGGGCCGTCTCCAGCAGGTGACTCTTCCGACGGGCGGATACTACCAGTACACGTATCCGGGTGTAAACGACAGCATCAGCTGCTCGGACGGGACGACTCTCAAAATGAACCGCGTCGTGAGTGACGGCACAAATTCAGCGACGTGGAATTTCGTCCGCAATACGGCGAATTCGACGACCACGGTTACCACGCCGCAGCTTGCCGACACACCCAATGCTAACGACACCGTTTACGGTTTCAATTCTCTCGGGCAAGAAACTTCCCGGAAAATCTACGCCAATTCACCGGGGACGACTCTTTGGCGGACAATCAATACTACCTGGGCATCCAACAGTACCCCCGCGACTCAAGTCACGATTTTGGAAGACAATAGCACCAAAGCGGAAGCGGACACCTGGTATGATTCGAACGGACTGATCGATGAGGTAGCCGAATACGACTGGGGAACAGGAGCCCACGGAAGCGCAAGTTGGATTCGGTCGACTTACTACTCTTATCTGGGAGGCACCAACTACACGAGTCGCAATATTCTTAATCTCGTGACCTCCAAAGTGATCAAAGATGGCAGCGGCACCATCCAGTACCGGCAAGACACTGCGTACGATGGCAACACGATTACCAATTGTCCGACCGGCGTTCCTCAACACGACGACACCGACTATCCGTGTTCGATGAATTATCGCGGCAATCCCACCACCGTCACCACGTACACCTCGCCTTCTGTCCCTTCCGGCGGCATACCCAAGAATTTCACCTATGATGTGTTCGGTAACCTGCTCACCGCTCAACTGAATTGTTGCCAAAGCAAAACCTGGAGCTATTCCGCGGCCACGCAATACTCCCAGCCCGACTCTGTCACCAGCGGCACATCCCCGACCCTCACGACGAGCTACCTATACAACCTTTACCTTGGCCTCGTTACCAAGGCGACCGACCCCAACAATCTGGTCACGAACTATTCCTATGATTTTCTGCGCCGTCCAACGCAGATTTCCCAGGTCAACGGCTCGACATCCGGCGAAAGCATCTCCTATGCTTACGACGACGTGCACCTCACTACGGCCACAACGACCGCAATCGATTCCTCGAAATCCGTCCAACAAATCACCGGTGTCGATGGCCTGGGTCGCCCGAACCTGTCCACAATTGAAGACATCAACAACAATGTGATCTCCAACGTGAACGCGAAGTACGATCTGGCCGGCGGAGCCTACAGCACTAGCAATCCTTACACGGGTTCTGCGTCCTATTGGACGACAACGGCTCTTGATGTACTTGGCCGTCCAAGCAGTGTGACACTTCCGGATAAGTCTGCGACGAGTTACGCGTATTCGACAAATACCGTGACGGCCACTGACCCAGCGGGGAAGCAACGCGAATCCACCTTCGATGCGGCGGGCCGTCTGACCGTCGTGACGGAACCAGATGTGACGAACAGCAACAAGTTAACGCTCAATACGACCTACACCTATACCGTCCTGGATGCCCTCGCCTCTGTGACAACTCCAGACCAGGTCCGCACGTACACCTACGATGCGCTTGGACGTTTGGTAAGTTCTGTCACGCCGGAGGGCGGCACTACCTGCTTCGGCACAGTCACGAGCGACACGTGCAACGCCAACGGTTACGACAACTTCAATAACTTGCTCTATAGAACGGATGCGCGTGGCGTGCTCACAACCTACGGCTACGATGGACTCAATCGCCTCACGGGCGTCGGCTACACCACGACCGGCACCACCGCCCAGGCCACGCCTTCGGTTAGGTTCACCTACGGCACCAACGTCTCGCAGTACAACAATGGTCTGCTCATCACGACCACGGATGGTGTTGGCTCCGAGAACTATTCGTACAATCCGCTGGAGCAGATGACCCAGCTACAAAAAGTCATCAACGGGACGACGTATACTACGTCCTACGCCTACAATTTGGCGGGTGAGCTAACTCAAATCACCTATCCCTCCGGCCGCGTGATCCAGCAGAGCGTCGACACGATTGGTCGGCTTTGCGAAATTGCCCCATCCACCACTGGTTGCGGCACAGCCGCCAGCCCCTATGCCACAGGGTACAGCTACAGTCCCGCGCAGCAACTCACCGGCTTCAATTACGGCAATGGAGTTACCGCCAGCCTCGGTTATTCGACCGACGGTCGTCTGCAGTTGAACTCGATCTCCTACGGCAAGAGCGGCACCACGCTCTTCGGCTTGACCTACGCCTACGGAACTGCTCCAAACAACAACGGCCAGATCACCAGCATCACAGACAGCATGGACAATGGGCGCAGCGTCACCTACACCTATGATGGATTGGCACGCCTTTCCACCGCCGTCACCCCTGGCTCCGCCAATTACGCCGCCTGGGGCCTTAAGCAGACCTACGACCGCTACGGCAACCGTTGGTCGCAAACCGCCATCTCCGGCTGCACCGGGCAGACCTGCCCGCAACCTTCCGTTTCCTTTAACGCTGCCACGAACCGCATCAATTCCACTGGATATGCTTACGACGCCAACGGCAACATGACCAACGACGGCGTCAATACACTGGTCTACGACGCCGAAAATCGTTCCACCAGCGCCTCAAATGGCAGTTCCGCGGGAGCCTACATCTACGATGGCAACGGCCTCCGCGTGGAGAAATGCGTCCCCAACTGTACCAGCCCCACGACGTACACAACCTATGTCTTTTCGGGCAGCAAAGTGGTCGCCGAATACGACAACGGGGCTGCGCCATCTGCTCCCTCGCGTGAATATGTCTACGGCGGCTCGGCGCTCCTGGCCAAAATCGATTCTTCCGGCACGAAGTATTACCATCAAGATCAGCTTTCGAACCGTCTGGTCACCAGTTCCACCGGCGCAGTGTTGGCCCAGATGGGCCATTTCCCCTTCGGCGAATCCTGGTACAACGCCACCAACGATAAGCTTTTCTTCACCACCTACGAGCGCGACGCCGAATCCGGCAACGACTATGCCCAAGCCCGCTACTACGTCAACCGCCTCGCCCTCTTCTCCGCGCTCGACTCGATCTCGGGCGACAACAGCGATCCACAGTCCCTTAACCTCTACCCCTACGTCCGCAACGATCCGATCGACTTCCTCGATCCCACGGGCCAGTTCCGCGCGGCCGTCTGTGTTATTCCAGCCTATGCCAACTGCGGCCTGGGGGGAGGAGGCGGTAACGATTCGTGGGAAGGCGAGCTCATTGACTTTGCATTCACGCCGACTTTCTGGTGCGAAAACGGCCCTGTCTTGGGCAATTTAGGCGCGCTTGACCTCCTCGACCCCGGCTCCCCCATCGGCAGCGGTGTTGGTGGCGCCGCAAACAACGGGCCCGCAAATAGTCCGGCTAATCCCCCACCGTGCCAAGCGAAGGTTCTAAACGCTACCAACAATCAGTTTGGAACGAACTATACAGATGCCAATGTCAACAGCACTTTTAATTTCTCAACAGGAGCGCCTCCGGGACAAGGTACGTTGAACTTGAACATCTATGGCTCAACGGCAGGAGTATCCCCCGGCTACTATCCGGTTCATTGGTGGACCTACGCCATCGGGTATGGGCCAACCCTCCACGCTGTAAGCGGTCCCGGAGGGAATGGTGGGCTAGATAGCACGCAAACTTTGCCGTTTGGGCCTAATCAAGCTACGTTCCACATCGATTCAGGCTTTCCGTACAACCCAATCGGCGCATTTTTCCATTGGCTGCTGAACATGACGAAGGCAGGAGGATACCCCCAATGCTAATCGGGCATCGTCAAGTATCCTTCTGCTTTGGCTTTCTGGTAACCGTTTTGCTAATCTTGCCTGCGATGTCACTTTCTGCCCAAACGATTGAAATCAAATTGGTGGACGGTAGAAATGGGCGCCCTATGGTTGGGACCTCTTCTTACGTGAATGTGTGGGTGGGCGGAGAGCGAAAGGAGGCAATCGCAATACCGACGGATGAGAAAGGCGTTGCTCGACTACAGCTAACGCTGAATCCGAGCGAAGTAAACATCCCCAACTCGAAGAACAACGGTTCGATAGTCGTAGACCATCCTGTTGTGAAATACGATGAGTCTTTCCGAATCAATGCTCCCTATGTGTTGTGTGGGTCAGGAGGGCGGAGCTATTCGTGGCTGGAACTGAAGAACCTCAGCACCAAAGAAGTCCTTGACCACGGATATGCTTCGGCAAACACATGCGGAAAAGCCGCAGTCTCGCCACAGCCCGGACAAGTAGTCCTGTTCGTCAGGCCCCTCACGTTCTGGGAAAAAATGAAGCAGTAGCCGCAAACAACGGGCCTAATCCACGGCTCTTGAATATCGCGCAGCAAGTTCAAAAATGCGGTCAGTTTAGCAACGTTGGAAACCAACTCGCCCAGGGGGTTAACTCGGGGAGGATTAGTGTCGGCAACGTTCCGTCAAATGCTGTGGCCACGACGAACGGTTGGTTTAATGCCACGTCCGTAATCGCTCCTGATGCTCTCGATGATCCTTCGACCGTAATTCACGAATGGATTCACCAGACGCAAGCCGCTGGGAATCCCTTCTTCCTTCTCCTGAAAGGCGCAAATCAAATACAGTCGCTGTTCACGAGCGATAGCCAGGGATTCCTCGACTACTCAGCCCAAAACGTTGCAAACAAGATCGTGAGTGTCTGTGGCGTTAAGTAGCTAGAGATATCGAGTCGGAGGGTGCTTATGCCAGCGACACGGACAACGGAGGCAGGACAAGTGAAGCACAACATAGTGCTGGTAGCCGGATGGGTGATTCTTCTCCTTCTGGCCTCGCTTCTTCTTCCCCCGCTCGACTCCCGAGTTAATCCCGGCCCTCTTCTGGCCAAGAGCTTCATCGTTGCGACCATCGCTTTGTCCCTCTACACGGTGGTCGTAATGTTCGGCTACTTCAACCGATCTTGGCGTCGTGTGGGGCTGGCTCCCAATAGAGTCGAATACGCCACCTGGCTAGGGTTCCAGACCGCCCTTTTCTTGGTGGTATTCGTCTGGGTTCTGAAGGCTGTGGTGCTCGCTGTAGCACATCGTTTCGGGTTCCTGCCCTAGGGTTGGTTCTCGGGTGTGAGTTTTTCCTTTAGCCGCCGATCCGCCTGTTGTTCCCGTTGTCCGGGGGGACGTGGTGGTCCCGGAGGCCGGTTTCTGGGGTTAGGGTGTTTGCGCCGCCTACGGCGTCGGGTGTAAGGGTGAGACGTCACCCCGTTTCGGGTGCTGTACAGCAACCAAGAGTGCCATATGGGAACTTGCTGCAAACGCGGCAGCTAGCTACTTTCCGCTCACCGTGGTTCGTGTTCACCAACCTGTGGTTCCCGTATGGGAACTTGTTGATTCTGTTGGGCGTCCGACCGCGCCCACTTTCCTGCCTTTGAATTAGATTCAGGAGTGCCAAATGCCCACACCACGCACCAAGTCCATCAGCACCAAAGTCACCGAAGAGGAGTACGCGCAGTTCGAGGCCCTGGCGGGCGATCAAACGATCAGTGAGTGGGTGCGTGATGCTTTGTTGAAGGCAGCAAAGCCAAGTCCTGCCGAGCAAACCATTGTGGCGGAATTGCTAGCCCTGCGAATGATCCTGATGAATATCCTGTTCACCATTGCCAACCGGGAGCCGCTCACAAGCACGGCCATGGACGACATTATTAAACGGGCCGATGCAGGCAAGTCGGCGAAAGCCTTGGAACGGCTGACAAGGGCAACTACGGAGCCACAGCGAGGCTGAGAGACAGCCCAATCGGAGCAAAGCAATGCACATGAAATGGGGCCGAGCGATGAGCACGGGAGGGCCGAGCATTCAGCCGGTCTACACCCATGCCTTGGTGCTTATCTCCTTCATAGCAACTCTAGGAGTCCAGGGCTTTCGCTACATGCGGGTCTGGACGCCCCTTGAACGACATTATTTGCTCGCCTATCTGGGCTCGCAGGTGGTCGGGATAGTGCGCGACAACAGCTCGTACACGCTGCTACAAGTTGCCACACGGAAGGGGAGCCGATTGGCACTGGACAGCGATGTACTGCCCGCAGTCACGGAAAGTGGTGAGAACTCTTTCGCGCTCACTGAGGAAGCCCTGAAGCATGGCGCGCTGCGTCTTGAATTCCATCGCGGCCATTACAACAACGCTGAGATGCATGCCTACCTCGGCAACTTGATTTATCACGACCAAACTCTCATGGATCTTGTCCGGCCAGCTTTGTGGGCTGGGCTGGTTCTGTTCTTCGCGGGCCTGTTGCCAGCGACGTATCTGGACCACAAACGTTCTATTGCGCTGCGCTATGGATGGAGACTGAGAGGCCGGGATTTGATGACTGTGGCGCAGTTCAACCGCAGGGACCGCTCCCACGGCATAGGTTTCGTGACCGAGCTTCGCACGATTCTGGACCGGATGTTGGGCCTCAACAAGAAACTCCACGTTCCGCCCAGTAAAGACAGTCCCCACGTCTTGATCATGGCAGAGGCATTGGCTCAAGAACCGCTCAAGACAGCAGCAGCTGCGGAAACAGATAGCAAGCCGCAGCCAAGTGGCACGCCGCAGAAGCCAACGCCGCTAGAGCAAACGCCGAGTCAGGATCCAAAGTTCGAACACGCTGTGAAACCAACCCAGAGACGCTTTTTCGAATAGAAGCACATGCTTACCATTTCCAAGCCGCTCAGTGCAGGTCAAGCCCGTGCTTATCATCAAGAGGAGTTCCGCAACGCACAGGAGAACTACTACAGCGAAGGCGACCGGATATGCGGCGAGTGGCACGGGAAACTGGCCGAGAAGTGGGGGTTGCATGGTGGAGTCCAGGAGGAACACTTTCGACGGCTCAGCGACGGCCAGCATCCGATTACTGGAGAGCAGTTGGTCCGCTATCAGACGGCACGGGAATATGTGAACGAGCAGGGCAATACGGTCAAGGCGATGGAGCACCGCGCTGGCTGGGATGCGACCTTCTCGGCACCAAAGAGCGTTTCGTTGACGGCGCTTGTGGGCGGTGATGAACGCGTGCAGGAAGCCCATCGAGCCAGCGTGGGAGTCGCGTTGGACGAGATGGAACGATATGTCCAGGCCCGGCTTGGAGGGAATCTTCCACCGGAGACAACGAGCAACTGGGTAGCCGCGAAATTCGAGCACGACAGCGCGAGGCCGGTAAGCGGTTATGCAGCGCCGCAACTTCACACTCATGTCGTCTTCTTCAATCTGACAGAGACTGAAAATGGTGAAACACGCCCGCTGCAACCGCAGGAACTCTACCGCACGCAGCAGTACGTCACCGCTGTGTACCGCTCGGAACTGGCACACCGTCTGCAAGGATTGGGCTACGAGATTGAACACGGCAAGAGCGGTCAACCGGAAATCAAGGGATACAGCCGCGAGTATCTGGACGCTTCGAGCCCACGGCGGAAACAGATCGAAAAGCATCTGGCGAAGGAGAATCAACGGGGAGCGGGAGCGGCGCAGATCGCGGCGCACCAGACGCGCGAGGCAAAGCTCGAACTCTCACACGAAGAGATGCAGCGGCGGCACAAAGACATGGCATTTGAGTTCGGCGATCAGCCTGAGCATGTGAAGGCGAAGGCAAAAGAAAGAGCATGTGAGGCTAGCCAAGATTCGGGAGAGAAGATTGCACACTCGGCTGTGACCTTCGCAAAAGAACGAAACTTTGAACGCGACGCTGTGGCCGATGAGCGCGCCCTGCTGGCGGATGCGCTCAGGCGCTCCATGGGTAAGGCGACAGTGACCCAGGTGAAAGCCGACTTCGAGGAGCGCATCAAATCCGGTGAGTTCGTGGAAGCACAGAGGAAAAGCAGCTCGCCAGGCCGGGCGTTTACAACCGCGGAGATGATCGGCTATGAGCAAGACACGATCAATACCATGCGAACGGGACAGGGCCAATATCCCGCAGTGGCGACTTTTGGCACGCGCAGATCAATCCCAGAAGGCCACCCGCATCTGAGCGAAACACAACGCCGGGCTGTCGAGCAAATCCTGTCGAGTCGCGATCAGGTGACGGCGCTCGAAGGCGTGGCCGGCGCGGGCAAGACTACCTCTCTGGCAGCGATCCGCGAAGCCGCCGAGCGGGAGGACTATGTCGTCAAGGGGTTAGCGCCCACCTCTCGCGCAGCACAGAAATTGGGAGAAGGCGGAATCAGATCAACAACGCTGCAACGACATCTTGCCCAAAGCCACGAGGGGAACGATGGACGGAAGCATCTCTACATTCTGGACGAATCAAGCCTTGCGAGCACGCGGCAAATGAACGAATTCCTCCACCGGCTCAAAAGAGATGACCGTGTATTGCTGGTTGGCGACACGCGCCAGCATCAGGCCGTCGAGGCAGGCCGACCGTATCAGCAGCTACAAGAAGCGGGAATCCAGACGGCTCGCTTGGATGAGATCGTGCGACAGAAGGACCCTGCACTTAAAGAGGTTGTAGAAAAGCTCTCGCGGGGCCAAGTCACGGAGGCGATGGCGAAACTCGATGCCGACGGCCGAGTGCATGAGATCTCCGACCGGAGCGACCGTATCGCAACAATCGCGCATGAATATGCGAAGCAACCCAAAGGCACGCTCGTTGTGTCCCCTGACAACCACTCGCGGGTCGCAATCAACCAGGCAATCCACTATGCAATGCAGGATACGAACCAGATGCCGTACCACGAACACCAGATGAGGGTGTTGGTCGCCCGGCAGGAGATCACTGGTGCTGATCGCCAGTGGGCCGCCCAATACGAACCCGGCAATGTGGTGCGGTACGCTAAGGGCAGCAAGACGCTCGGCATTGCACCGGGAGAATACGCGCGCGTCGAAAGCGTTGACGAGAAACAGAACCACGTCACAGTTGGACGGGAGAATGGCCAGCGTCTGAGCTACGACCCTCGCCGTTTACAAGGCGTGACGCTGTACCGAGAGGCAGAACGCGCGTTCAGTGAAGGCGACCGCATACAGTTCACCGCCCCGAATCGAGACCAGCATGTCGCCAACCGTGAGCTGGGCACAGTCGAGAAAATCGACGACACTGGCAACTTGCGAATCCGACTGGACTCGGGCCGCGCGATTGCATTCAACATCCGAGAAAATCCGCATCTGGATCACGGCTATGCGGTGACGAGCCACAGCAGCCAGGGGCAGACTGCTGACCGCGTGCTCATTCATGTGGACACCGAGCAGGGGGGAGAGAAGCTCGTCAATCGTCGCTTGGCATACGTCGCGGTGTCGCGTGGTCGCTACGATGCGCAGATTTATACCAACGACAAAACCGCTCTTGCCAAGGGGCTTGGCCGCGATGTTTCACACCGATCTGCATTGGAGTCGACAACCGCACCAGAACCACGCGTCGCCCAAAGGACCGAACCACCCTCTTCTCTGACTCAGGAAAGACAACGAACAATCGAACGAGATCTCAGCCCTGGCCGCTAGGCACACTTCGTGCTCAAGCGGTCATATTCCTTTGGCTGATCTTCTGGCCCGTTCTCAATTCCCTTGCGGCAGAGCTTCACATCCTCATTCTTATAATTCATTCAACAAACGAGCAATTCTCACGAGCCTGAATAATCGAGACAGTTCATTTGACGACGAAAGGTCATGGCGATATGTGTACGTGTACGGACGAAAACATTGCAGTGAGTGGGCTGGCTCTCTCAGCCTTCCCTTCGCTCTTCTTGCTGCATTCTCAGGCTCTCCTAACCCATGAATAGTTAGCCAAAATTCACTTGACAGTCAGAGTTCATAGAGCTAGAAGCAAGTGCTTAGAAGGTGCCTTGTCGTCAATGGGTGCGCTCCCACCCTCACCTTCGATCCAATAGGGAGAATCGTTAATTCAGATCGAACGCCCCCTTGGCAGTAGGGGTGTCCTCAGACGAGTTTGCTTCGGGAGATAACATGCCAACTAAATTTCTCACCATCTTCCTTGCGCTTTCCCTTTGTTCACTAGGACCGACCAACGCTTCCCAAAATGTCGCCTCATCCGCCGGCTCTGCCCAGGCAGCCACGTTACTGTCGCAATCTGCAAGGGCTTTAACTGGGTTGGTCGCCATAACCGACGTGACACTTACAGGTTCGTCAGAATGGATTGCAGGATCGGACGACGAGACAGGGACAGCTGCCATCAAAAGCACTGCTGGAGCAAATCGCCTTGACCTGACTCTAAGCAATGGCACGCGCAGCGAGATTCGATCAAATGCGAGCGGCGTTCCTTCTGGAACTTGGATTGGCGTTGATGGTGTTTCGCACGCCATGGCGAACCACAATTTGATGACGGATGCAGGCTGGTTCCCAGCTTTCACTCTCGGAAATCTGATCTCGTCATCGAACACCGTACTTATCTACGTCGGGCAGGAGACCAGAGACGGAGCCCCCGTCATCCATATCAGTGCCTCTCAGCAATTTCCCAATCTCTCTGGCGATTCTGCAACCCTGATGCAGCATCTGACACAAGTCGATATTTACCTTGACCCAACGACCTCCCTCCCGGTCTCTTATGTATTCAACTCACACCCGGACAACAATGCTTCGCTGGATATCCCCACGGAGATTCGTTACTCGAACTATCAAACTTTCGGCGGCGCGCAGATTCCTCTTCATGTGCAGAAGTTCATCAACAACACCCTCACGCTGGATCTTCAATTCCAAAACGCTTCTCTGAACACTGGCATTACGGCCGCGCAAATCAGCGCGCAATAAATCGCGCTCAGGAGACAGCCACATGATCCGCTCAATTCGTATTCTCTTTCTGCTCTTCCTTTTTACTCTCGCGGCCGTTCAACTTCACGCTCAAGTTACGACTGGCACTGCGCCCTTCGGTTCCTTCGGTGGCGGACCGGACACCATAAACCTCGCGAACCTGAATTCCCACATCACCATCCCAGTGCTTCATAAAGCGGGGCGGGGAACAAACTTCACCTATGACCTGAGTTACGATTCTTCCGTATGGTACCCAGTCACCTCTGGCACCAGCACCGTCTGGACGCCAGTTCTGGATTGGGGGTGGCGCGGACAAACTGAAATCGCCACAGGATATATATCTTTTAGCATCACAAATACCTTTGTCCGCTTTCCTGTTTGTAATATAACCACCTACAGCAATTTCGTATATCACGATCCTTTCGGCGTCCCACACGGTTTTAATGGCTCTGCCATATGGGACCAGAATCCCGGGAGTGGTTGCACTGCCCGTATCACCCCTCTCACGGCTGTGGCCGGCGATGGTTCTGGCTTCACGCTATACGCCAATGGAACGGGTGGCGCTTATGTTGTGTCTTCCAAGGGAAGAACAATCAATGCGCCGCTGAACACAAACGCGGGCAGTTCCACAGCGATAGACAGGAACGGGAATATAATATCGGGGAGCAGCGGGCAATTCTTCGACACTCTCTCCAGTTCGGTTCCGGTTCTCACTGTCGCTGGCTCGGGGACTTCCACCAGTCCCATGACGTTCACTTACACCGCACCCTCCGGCGCCTCGGCTTATTACCAGATTAACTATACAAACTATACTGTTGCCACCAATTTTGGCGTTTCCGGAATCACTGAATACAAATCCTCAGCCGCCGTGCCGCTGGTGTCGAGTGTCGTCCTGCCAGATGGCACGCAGTACAGCTTCCAGTACGAGGCGACTCCTTCCACGCCCGCTTCGGGAGCTTGCACTCCATACGCTGGCACTACTTGTGTCACTGCCCGAGTCACATCCGTTACCCTGCCCACTGGTGGCACCATCACCTACTCCTACGCAGGCGGCAACAACGGCATCTTTCCCGACGGCAGCACCGCCGGCCTTAAGCGCCACACTCCAGACACCGGAAGCTCGGCCTACTGGAACTACTCCCGAACTCAAGAAACCGGGGCGGCTTCCATCACCACAGTGACCGACCCGACTTCTCAAGCTAACCAAACCCTGATTCAATTTCAAGGCATCTACGAAACCCAGCGCGATGTTTACTCGGGATCTGCTCCAACAATTTCAACGTTTCCCATCCCGGAAAGCACACTCCAAACATCCAATCTCTTGAAAGAAATCCAGGCCTGCTATAACGCCAACACATCAAGTTGTACAAGCACGGCAATCACGTTGCCCATCACACAGCGAAACATCACGACCCTTCTTTCAGGCGCCAGCTCTTGGGCCAGCGCCCAAACGACCCAGCACGTCTACAAATACAATTCCAAGGGGAGCCTTATCGAACAGGACGATTACGACTACGGCACCGGAACTGTCGGAGCCTTGCTGAAGAAGACCTCTATCACCTACGCATCTCTCACCAATATCACCGCTTTCCGTCAGCAAGTGACCGTGACCAATGGGTCCGGCGCCACAGTTTCTCAGATTAACTACAACTACGGCGACACTGTCACGGCCACCTCGGGCACCCCGCAGCACACAACTCCTTCCAGTTCGCGCGGCAACTTATTGAGTGTCAACTACTACACGCAAGGGTCAACCTACCTCACGAAGTCTTACACTTATTTCGATACAGGGAACGTCTATGTCGCCACGGATGTTAACGGCGCTCAAACCACTTACACCTATGGCGCATGTGGAAACTCTTTCCCGACCAGCGTGGCTGAGCCGTTGAGCCTGTCCCGTTCCATGACTTGGAACTGCACCGGTGGTGTCGAAACTTCTGTCACCGACGAAAACGGCAATGTGGCCTCCATGTCTTATACAAACGACCCCGATTTTTGGCGGCCAAATTCCACAACCGATCCGACCAACGCCATTACCAGCTTCACCTACACGCGCCAAACGCAGGCCGAATCCGATCTACCCGTCGTTAGCGGCAGTTCCGCGTCCGATGTGCTCTCGACCCGCGACAGTCAGGGGCGTCCTTCCCTTACTCAGATCAGGCAAACGCCCGGTGGTTCCACCTTTGATACCGCGGAAACAGATTATGACGTCAAAGGTAGACCTGATCGTGGTACCCTGCCCTTTGCCGCAAGTGCTGGACAAACCAGTCCCAGCGCCCCGGGCACAACCACAACTTACGATGCCCTTAATCGCGTCACTGGCACCACCGACAGCGGGACAAGCACCGTGGCCAATGCGTATTCGCAAAACGACGTTGTCGTGACACGTGGTCCCGCCCCAACCGGCGAAAACACCAAGCGGCACCAGTCGCAATACGATGCCCTCCGTCGCTTGACCTCGGTCTGCGAAATAACCAGCTCGACAGGCAGCGGAAACTGTGCCCAAAACAACTCACAGACTGGCTTTTGGACCAAATACACTTACGACGCACTCGGACACCTGACCGGCGTAACGCAAAATGCCCAGTCGAGTTCGAAGCAGTCTCGTTCTTTCGTCTACGACCTGATGGGCCGCATGACCTCGGAGACCGAGGCCGAATCCGGCACGACCACCTATACCTACGATACGGATTCCACGTGTGGCACCTCCAGCGGCGACCTAGTAAAGCGCATTGACGCTGTCGGCAACGTCACCTGTTATTCTTACGACGCTCTCCACCGGCCCCTCTCCGTCACTTACCCCTCCGGCAGCTACTCATCTAAAACACCGAACAAGTACTTTGTCTACGACACCGCCACGGTGAACGGCGTCGCCATGACCAATGGCAAGTCGCGCATGGTTGAAGCGTACACGGCAACCACCCAGAGCGGCACGAAAATTACCGATGCTGGTTTCAGCTACACCGTTCGCGGCGAGCCTTCCGACGTCTATGAAGCAACGCCCAACTCTGGCGGCTACTATCACGTCAATGAACAATTCTGGGCCAACGGCGGCATGAAGCAGCTCTCCGGATTGTCCAGTCTTCCGACATTCACGTTTAATACCGACGGCGAGGGCCGCATCTACCAGGTCTCCGCCTCCTCAGGGCAAAACCCCGTAACAAACACTGCTTTCAATAACGCCAGCCTTCCCACTTCGGTCACCTTTGGCTCAACGGACTCGGACTCCTTCACTTATGATCCCAACACAAATCGCATGACCCAGTACCAGTTCAGCGTGAACGGGCAATCGCTTACAGGGGCACTGACCTGGAATGCAAATGCTACCTTGCAAAATCTCAACATCACGGATGCGCTCAATAGCGCGGACACGCAGTCCTGCGCATACGTGTATGACGATCTCATGCGCATTCAGTCTGCAAACTGCGGTTCCGTGTGGTCGCAGACCTTTTCCTATGATGCTTTTGGGAACATATCCAAGAGCGGGAGCATGTCCTTCCAGGCGCTATATTCTTCATCCACCAACCAAATCACTTCCGTGGGCGGTTTCAACCCGACTTACGACGCAAACGGTAACATCCTTACCGATCCTGCTCACACCTATGGCTGGGACTCAGCCGGAAGGCCGGTTTCCATCGACACCGTCAACATGACGTACGACGCGCTGGGCAGAATGGTGGAGCAGAATCGTTCTGGCGTTTACACCCAGTTCGTGTATGGCCCCCACGGCGGCAAATTTGCCATCATGAGCGGCCAGACCCTTCAGAAAGCCTTCATTCCTCTCACCGGTGGTGCCCAGGCCGTGTACAACGCAAGCGGCCTGCTCTACTACGGCCATTCCGACCACCTCGGCAGCATCCGTCTCGGCTCGACAACTTCCCGGACGGTGTCTTTCGACCTTGCTTATGCTCCTTTTGGCGAAACCTATGCTTCCTCCGGTTCAACCGATCCTGCCTTCACGGGCCAGCGCCAGGATACCGTCAGCGGCCTCTACGATTTTCCTGCCCGCGAGTACAGCACCGAGGGCCGATGGCCGTCCCCTGATCCCTCAGGAATCTCCGCGTTTCATTTGACCGATCCTCAGTCGATCAACCGCTACGTCTATGCCAGGAACACTCCCCTGAGTGTCGTTGATCCAACCGGGTTGGATGATGTCTTCCTCTGCGATTTCTGTGACGACGGTGGAGGCGGCGGTGATGGTGGCGACGGTGGCGATGGTGGAGGTGGTGGAGTCATCGGCGATCCCACGTCTGGCGGCCCTCAGGACAACAGCGGAGGTGGTTGCAGCCCAGACGATCCAAGCTGCGCGGGCTACATAAACCCGAATCCGGCAGGCTGTGGGCTCCAAGCCTGCATCCCCGTAGACAACAGTGGTCCAATTATCTCAGGCGTGGTTCCAGTTGGTCAGCCATCATTCTTAGGGTCGCCGTCCGGGAATAGCGGCGGCTTCATACAGGTCACCTACCAAGTCGTAGACCAAAATGGTAACCCAATGCCAATAGAGGGTGTCGTTCCGACAGAATGGGGCAGTGTTTCGCAGCAAGTTCCGGGTACTAATGTGAGTATGACTGTCCCCATACTCGACCCTAATAATAACCCTTTGCAAGGACCGCCGGGTGGCTGCATAATTGCAAACTGTGGCGGCACTAATTCCCTTGGTCAATTTACGGACACGGTCGGTGGTCCGAGTTCAGCGACGATAAACCAGACCATCGCACTCACTTCCGGTCCCCAGAACGGGTTTTCAATCTATAGCACACAAAATGTCCAGTGGACCGTTACAGTGTCAAACGGTGTCACAACAGTCGCGGGTTCCAACGGTGCGAGCGCATCAAGTGCTTCCTCCTCTCCTGCACCATGACGCTGATAAAAGGAGCTGCTTTAAATGCGAATTACAAAAGTTGCACGAGGCGTTTCGCCGCTTATAGCTTTTACAGTTGCGCTTATTTTTGCAACGTCAGTCTTCCCAAAGCAGCAGAGCTCGGGTCGTGAAGCTGGCCAGCAAGTTGATACTTATCACCTATCTTTTGTAAGGAATGCCTTTGAGTCCTTTAAGGGAACAGAGAAGTATGGAGGCTACAACTCGTTTCAACTCAAGTACTTTACAAACAATTCGCCTTCACTGACCCAGCTTGGAGACAGCACTTCGGTTGCGGTACTAAAGTTGTACAACCTTGAAGATCTTGTGAAGCCTGAAAACACGCGGGCCTATCTTATAATCCTCTCCTTGAGTTTTTCAGCCCGTCAAAGAATTTCGGAAGAGACGGACCGAAACCCCCGGGTCACGGCGCTCGTTCTCGATTACCTACAGCGGAACACCTCGGACTCGCGAATTAAGGAGGTAATCGACCACTTGAAGAAGTGTGTGGATACAGGCTCGTGTCCAAAGCTTCCCGAGTCCTAGTTGACTGTAACAGCTATTTATAGACTATAATCGCGTCCATGAGAGACGCGATCACGTTGACGCATGCGGAGCTTAGGGAACTGACTCGGCGAGCCCATAGCCGGACGGGTCGGGCGGAAGATGCCCGACGGGCGCGGCTGATCTTGCTGCTGGCCGAGGGCCATACCTGGGATGAAGTGTCCGAGCGCATCGACTGCAGCCGGGGTTTTGTGGCCAGCTGGAGCAAACGATTTACCGAGCAACGCATCGCGGGACTTTACAGTCGGCATTTAGGGCAAGTCGCCACCGTGCTCACCCCGGAACTGGAAGCACGGATTTTGGAGGCGACCCGGCGTGCGCCGAGGGGCGGGGCAACCCACTGGAGCACACGCAAACTCGGAGCACATCTGGGCGTCAGCCACATGATGGTGGCACGGGTGTGGCGTAAGCACGGACTCCAGCCGCATCGTATGGAGCGCTACATGGCCTCAAACGATCCGGATTTTGAGACCAAGGCGGCCGACATTATTGGGTTGTATCTGAACCCGCCGGCGCATGCCGCGGTGTTCAGCGTGGATGAAAAGACCGCCATCCAGGCCCTGGATCGCAAGGATCCGGTTCTGCCGCTGTCCCCGGGACGCGCAGAACGGCACGGCTTTGAGTACTTTCGTCACGGCACCTTGTCACTGTATGCCGCCTTCAACACCAAGACCGGCGAGGTACTCGGTAAAACGGCTGCCCGGCACACCTCGGCCGAGTTCGTCGCGTTCCTCACCGACATTGTGATCGATCAGCCCCGCGGCAAAGAGATCCATGTGATCGCCGACAACCTCTCTGCTCACAAGAGCAGGCCGGTCACGGACTTCCTGGCGGTGCATCCTAAGGTTCACTTACACTTCACACCGACCTACTCTTCGTGGCTGAATCAAATCGAGCTGTGGTTCGGCAAGATCGAGCGCGACGTCATTGCGCGAGGCGTATTCACTTCCGTCTCTGATCTAAAGAGAAAGCTCTTGCGATACATCCGTCAGTACAACAAATCGCCCCGTACCGTGAAGTGGAAATATGCCGATCCATCGCGCCACATCAGTACACAATCAGTTGGTACAGGCCACTAGAATCAGGCGGTGCCTTCGCAGATTCTCTGCGTGAACAGCAACACTCTATTTGAACTTAAATGACAAATGAAAGTCATAAAGCACTGGCACTATCCTGCCGTCTGCGTCAGCTGCAGGCCTGAGCTCCCACTCCTGCGTGGCTTTCACATACTGTTCATCAAATCCATACCCGACTGGTTGGACGACTTTGATATTCTGGGCGTGCCCTTCTGGTGTGACGACGAATTGCAACCAAACAGTCGCGCCTTGCGGATGGTCACGCAGCATCCCCTGTAGATCAATATCTGGGACCTTCATCCCTGGAACAGGACACTTAAGACAGGTAGGTATGCTGACTCCACCATACCCTGCGCGATAAACACCGTCCTTTGGTCGCAAAGAGTCGAGTGGCACCTTCAGATGGCTGCTCACCTCTTGTGTTAGCGGTATTTTTCCAAAGACCATGCCAATCATGAATTTCGTCGACTGGGCGATTCCGTATTCGGAAACACGAAACGCGGCTAGGCTCATGCCGATTCCGTTTTCGGCTGCTCCGTAGCTACCAACGACCACCGTGGTCGCACCTATCGATTTACCTAATGCAATCGCGTTCTTCACATCCGATTCGTCGCGGGGAGACAGGTGTTGTACCTCAAGTGCCGCTCCGAGCCGGTGCCTGTCGATCACTTCAACCGTCGGCCCTTGGCCTGCAAGCGAGGCCGATATCTGATCCGCGAGCCAAGGCCCGAAAGAGTTCGCCTGGCCCACGGCAGGTTCCAGATCCATCACAACGACGCCCTTCTTATCTGCCTCCGTGAATTTCTCTATTAGTTGACGAGCCAAAGCATCGGTTTCATTCCTCTTGCTCTGTGGCGCGGAGGGGCTCGCACCGAAGGCGGCAATAGAGATGAACGCAGTAACGAGGAGTTTCAAAACCACTTGCTTGCCACTGGGTCTGTGATCCATATTCCAATATCTCACCGTCAAATGCGATCATGCTAAGACGCCAGCGTTTTCAAGTCAACGCGACTTTTGATTAACGCCGTGGCGCACCTTTTGTGCGCGGAAGCCTCCTGGGTGCCCTTCGATATGAGCGAAGGCGTTGTCAAGACACAATACTCCCTTGCAGTGTTTTGTCACCGCGTGGTTCCCAGAGTTGGTTGAGGACCGAAGCCCTGGAACTCTCTCATGAATCTAAGAAAATGGCATCCGTGGACAATTCGGCAGGAGTTCGATTTAGAATACGAGGGAGTCTGCGGAATTATTCCGTGTACCCCGCGTGTACCTCGGTTCGGCGTTTTTGCGGTTTTTCTCTCTTTTGCAGTCTCATGCGATCAACAAGTTACGTAGTATCAATCCCCCCGAGGGGTTCGACTCCCACCCCGGGCACCATCGTTTCCCCTTTAGTAATGGCATTTTTTCCGGACAGCCACTGATCTGTAGCAGAATTGTGGTGCTCGAAAGTGCTCCGCACGCATCCATCCAGTTGTTGCTGGCGCGATGCGACCCAAGGCGCCTAGTTTCTCTCGGTGATCGCAACACGTCTTGCTGACTTAGAAACTTCCCCGCGTTTTATGCAAGCCTCCTCCTGCAATCCTAACTACACTTCTCTTGGCCCCCGAGTTTTCGCTCGGATACCCCAATTGGTTTGCGTGGACACTATGGAAGCGCGCGGCACGGAAACTCCGGATCACGACATCTCCTCGCAGGGGGCACACTACGCCGCCGCGGGAGAGACTGGGCCCAAAAACACAGGACTTTCTCGCCACTGGATTACCGCGATCCTGTTCCTCGGCGTATTTGCTTTTTGCGTCCCTACTATTCCGTCCGCCGACATGTGGTGGCATCTCAGCACTGGCCGTTACATCCTGCAAAACCACTCCATCCCTCATACCGATCCGTTTTCTGCCACGATCGCAGGAAAGCCCTGGACCGTTCATGAATGGCTCTCCGGCGTCATCTTTTACTTCGCGTATTCCATGATCGGCTCCGCAGGACTCCTGCTCCTGACTGCCTTCGTTCTCACGCTTGCTCTTTGGTTCGCCTACGAGCGCTCCGGAGGGCCCTTGGTTGCCAGAATTCTCTCGCTGGCTCTGGGTGTATGGGCCGCCAGCGCCATTTTTTCCGTGCGCCCCCAAATCTTTTCATATCTTCTGGCTTCTGCTTTTCTCTTCGTGCTGAGCCGGTATTTCCAGAACGGTTCGTATAGGTTGCTTATCCTGCTGCCTCTGCTCACGATTCTCTGGGTTAACCTTCACGGCGGCTACGTCCTTGGCCTCACGCTCATTCTTCTTTTCGCGGCAGGTGCTGTCGCCGATTGGCTCGCGGGTCAGGCAGACGCCGTCACGACGAAACGGCGGGTTGTCTGGCTTCTACTGGCCTGCGTTGCTTGTTTGATGGTTGTGCCTCTCAATCCCAACGGCTTCGCCATGTTTACGTATCCCTTTGTGACGCTCAAAGCCTGGGGAGCACAGACGGACATTATGGAGTGGCGTTCTCCCGACTTTCACTTAGCGATCTTTCGTCCCTTTGCGGTGCTGATGCTTCTCACTGTGGCTGTGCTGGCCCTTTCTCCGAAACGGCCAAGGCCCAGCCAAATCCTGCTCCTCATCTCTTTCTCATATGCCGCGCTCTATTCCATGCGCAACTTGCCATTTTTTGTGCTGGTGGCCTTCCCGCTGCTCGCTGAGTACGCTTTCTTGCCCGCTTGGAAATTTCCAGCCTGGGGTTTTGGCCTCCAAAAAGCTTTTCAGGCCTCCGCTGTGCTCCTGGTCGCCGTGGTCTGCGCCAATGTTGTAAGCGACCACATCGCCGCGGAATTAGACAGGGAGCAGTCCCGCTTTCCCGCGCGCGCCGCTTCGTTTCTCGATGCCCAGAAGCTCCCTGCTCCTCTCTTCAATTCGTATGATTTTGGTGGGTACCTAATCTGGCGGCTGTATCCGCGCTATCGAGTGTACATCGACGGACGCACGGATCTTTACGGGCACACATTCCTCGATAATTTCATCCAGGTCTACGAAGTCAACACGGATCCCCGGGTTGCGCTGAATCACGATGGTATCCGCACGGTTCTGGTGGAATCGCACTCGAATCTAGCCGCGTTTCTTCGGACGCAGACAGAATGGAAACGCGTATACGAAGATCCTGTCGCAGTCATCTTTTCACGCTGAATTCTTCAACCAGGTGCGCCATTCGAGTTTGTTGGCGACCACACCCAGGCGGCGTCTTAGCCTGAAATCCGAAGTCGAAGAGGAATTTCTCCGCTCCGGGACGGCAAAAAGCGCCGTCCCTCCGGTCGAAATGACAGGTTTTGGGCGGTGGATGACGTGGGCGCATCCAACTTCGGCGAAGTTGGGTCATCACAGGATAATCATTTGAAACAAAACGAGATGCGCTCGCCTGCAATTGGTGAACTTCGGATGTCAGGTTTAGATAAGGGCATCGTAACAAAGCAAAAGGCGGTGCTGTTCAGCTGGGGGGAGGAAGCAGCACCGCCTTGTTACTCGGGATGCGGATCCCGGGGACCGGGATTCCGCTCCCTTGAGGAAACTCAACCGCGAACCGTCAGCACCGGGCAAGGCGCCTTGATCACTACGTTATAGGCAATCGTGAGAGGCACATGGCCTGCCAGACTCTTCCGCGGCTTGGCGCCCATTACGATCAGATCCGTCTTCGATTCCCTGGTTGCCAGCAGAATCTCTTCCACGGCGGCGCCAAAGGTGACCCGGAACTCTGGTTTGCACCAGTTCTCGGTGCCGGCGGGCATGAGTTGTTTCATGCGCACCACATTGCTCTCCCGCTGCCGGGCCACGCTCTCTTCCGTATAGGCCGCGGCGCTTTCAATCACATGCAGCAGCGTCAGATGCGCGCCATGCTCTTGGGCGAGGGAGAAAGCGTAAGCGGCAGCTTTCTCCGCACCTGGCCCAAAGTCGGTCGCGAACAAAATGTTCTTCAACTCCACTTCCTTTTTCACGGTGTCCTTCACCAAAGGACCCACCGTCAGAACCGGACTGTCGGACTGCCGGAAAATTTCCTCGGCAACGGAGCCGATAAGGATCTTTTGGACCTTGCCGCGGCCGTGCGTCCCGGCCACCACCAGGTCGATCTCATGCTCGGCGATCAGCTTTTCCAGCGTCGCCCAGACGTTGCCCTCTTCCATCAGCACTTCATGGGGTACGCCGCGCAGTTTCCCGGAGATCAGGATGTCAGTAATTCCTTCTTCGGCGGCCTGGCGCACCTTTTCGTAGGTGGCCTGCGCCAGTTGTGGCTCGGCGAACTGGAATGGATCCGGTGTAATGACGTGGGTGAGGTAAATCCGCGCATCGTAGCGCTTGGCCATCGCAATGGCGTAGTCCAACGCGTGGTCGGAGACTTCCGAAAAATCGGTGGTCACAAGAATCTTGGTGAGGGAAACCATCTTATTCTGGACTGTCTTGGCCTTCTCCTTGGGCTCCATTACTTGCGGCATGACTCCCTCCTCAACTTCCCCCCTGTGGCCCAGACTGATGGCAGCGATATCTCAAACCTACAAGAGTGCACGTTCCGTTCCACAGTGCGCCCTTCTTAGTCGCTGGAAAGAAAGAGTTTGCGTCACTTTTTAAGTTTACTGCAGTGTAACTGAGCCAACTGCCGCAGAATTGTGCGCCGAATCACCTAAATCTGTGGGGAATGAACAGCGGGAAGAGACTGGCCACCAGCCCCAAACCCTGGCCTAAAAAAGAGGCAGCGGCCAGCTAATGGATGAGCCCGTCATGCGGGCGTTCGCGGTCGACTATTCAACGCTTCGTTGTAGTCGTGCTGGCCGCTGCAAAGTCATTTTGTGGGCGCCCCTTTCTACGACGTTTCCGTTTCAGCCTTGCCCACGAACGCAAACGCCCTGAAAGGAACGCCCACTGCGCAGCTATTCGACAATCGCTCCATTGCCTCATTGCTGCGCGCTGTCCTATCTTGCATCTAGGGTTCCTTTGTGGCGCTCCCCGCCTACCCTAGGATCTTGCTGTAAATACGGCTGTTAGAAGCAATGCCATGGCGTGGCGCAGACGGGAACTGCCTTTCCATGGGGCATTTCACTCTACCCCGTGTTTTCTCACCCACAGCTACATGCCCCCACTGGGGCGCGGTCGAAGCAGGCACGTGAGGGGAGGCCGAGCTCGACCACTTGGCTCCGCTGCCAGGGGCCTGCCGCTCCTCTCGACTCTTTCTCTTTAATTTGGAAACGTGGACCCGCAAGGGATCGACGCTCAGGGATTCGCCGGCGCCGCAGGTTCTTCCTCTTCGCTATGCGACAGCCCAAACTTCTTCATTTTGTAGCGCAGCGCGTCCCGGCTGATGCTCAAGAGCTTTGCCGCCTTGATCTGGTTGCCATGCGATTGCTGCAGCGCCAGCTCCACGAGCGCATGCTCCACATCCTCCAGCGACGTACCGCCCTCGGGAATCGATAGAGCAGGCAAGCGCCGTTTCCCCGGAGCAGGCTGTGCTTCCACCGGAGCGCCCAGTTTGTGCTCCCCCAGCACTGCGCCGCTCTTGCCGCTGGCCACGGAGAACGGCAAGTCCTCCGGCCTTAGTTGATTGCCCTCCTCGAGAATCATGGCGCGCTCCAGAGCGTTCTTTAGCTCGCGGACATTTCCTGGCCAGTCATAATTCAGCATCAGCCTTCGCGTCTCCTCGCTCAGGCCCAGCACAGCCTTGCGGAACTTCTTGTTGTAGTGCGCCAGGAAAAACTCCACCAGCGGCACAATGTCTTCCTTCCGTTCCCGCAACGCCGGCAAATAAATGGCGATGATCGCCAGCCGGTAGTAGAGGTCCTGGCGGAAACGCCCTTCCCGCACTTCTTTCTCGAGATCCCGATTGGACGCGGCAATCACGCGCACTTCCACCTGAATATCGCGGACGCCGCCCACGCGCCGGACCATCTGGTCTTCCAGCACGCGCAGGAGCTTTGCCTGCAGGAGCGGCGAAAGCTCACCAATCTCGTCCAGGAACAGCGTGCCGCCGTCGGCAATCTCGAACAGGCCCTTCTTCATGGCCTTGGCGTCCGTAAAGGCACCCTTTTCATGGCCGAAGAGTTCCGCCTCGATCAGGGTTTCGGGGATTGCCGAACAGTTGATGGCCACGAAGGGGCGTTCCGAGCGGGAACTGCGGTAATGAATCGCCTTGGCCACCAGGTCCTTGCCCGTGCCGCTCTCCCCTTGTATCAGAATGGTACCGGCTTCACTGGCAGCGACCTTGTACACAAACTTCATCAATTCGGTGATCTTCCGCGATACGCCTATGACCTCGTGATAGCCCGCGCGGCGCCGCACCTCTCCGCGCAGCGATTCCACCTCGGTCCGCAGCGCGCCTGCTTCCAGCGCGTTCTGCAGCGTCACGCCCAACTCTTCAAAATTGATGGGTTTGCCGACGAAGTCGTAGGCGCCCATGCGCAGCGCCGCCTTCACATCGTCGAGTTGCGGGTCCGCGGTCATCATGATGATGCTGCGCGTCTCTCCCGCCTGCTTCAGCTTTTCCAGAACTTCCAGCCCGCTCATGTCTGGCAGGTGCACGTCCAGTAGAACCGCGTCCACACTTTCGCCCTGCAGACTGCGCAAGGCCTCTTCGCCCGTTTCGGCCTCGACGCTCTGGTAGCCGTATTCGGTACACTTCTGCGTCAGCGCCCAGCGGACGAGCTTTTCGTCGTCAACAATTAGGATTCGCTTTTGGGGCATGCCCTTATTTTATCACCATGCCCTGTCTACAGCCGGTCCTTCTTTGGGCGCTCCAACGGCAACTCGATCCGGAACCGCGAGCCCTTTCCCGACGCACTGCTCACTTCGATCGTTCCTCCATGCGACTGCACGATACCGTTCGCCAGCGATAATCCCAGCCCCGTGCCTTCGCTTCGTGTCGTGAAAAACGGTTTAAAGATTTTGGGAAGCGCGTCGGCAGGTATCCCTTTCCCCGTGTCGGACACTTCCACAATCGCCTGATCCTGCTCCCGGGCGGTGGTCAGTTCCACTTTGCCTGCACCGGAAATGGCCTGAATGCCGTTCAGCAGGAGATTCAACACCACCTGCTGGATTAACGCGGGATCGTGGTCCACCAGCGGCAGAGAAGGATTTGGTGCGAACAGGATCTGCACCGGCTTGTTGCGAACCTGCTGGCGCGCGAGCATCACCGCTTGCTCAATCGTGGTGTTCAGATCGCTGGGGCGGAAAGCAGGCGGCCGGGGCCGCGCGTAGAAGAGCAGGTCGTTCAGAATGTCCTGGATATGGCGAATCTCTTTCTGGACGTCCCCCGTCACTGCGCGGCTGGGGCTGTTGGCTGGCAAGTCTTTGCTCATCACGTCCACAACACCCGCAATTCCGGCTAGCGGGTTGCGAATCTCGTGGGCCAGACCTGCGGCCAGTTCGCCGAGTGTCGCCAGGTGTTCCGCGCGCGCCATTTCACGCTGGTGAAATTCCTCGAGTTTCCGCCGGCTCTCGTTCAACTGCTCGACCATTTCGTTGAACTGGCGGCCCAGCCGGCCGATGTCATCGTCCCTCTTGGCAAATCCCACGCGTGTGGAGAGGTCGCCATGGCGCACGCGCTCAATCGTCTCCATCAGTTCTTCCAGCGGGCGCTCCACGAGGACGAGCAGGACGGAGAGCAGCACAAAACAGAGCAGGATGGCAAAGCCCAGCGCCGCCAGCAGAATCCACTGGGCGTTTTGAATTTCCAGTGACCGCAAAACCACCGTCACGACGACCAGGCTCAGCGCCAACACCGCGATGATCGGGATGAACACTTTCCATTGCCAGCGGATTCCCGTGGCCCACCGCACGGTCTGGGGCAGTTTCATCCCCGTATCTCACCAGAAAAACAGCACTTCGCGCAAGTCGGCATGGTGACTCCAGAGGCAAGGCCCTGCCGGGAAACACAATTCGGCACATGTCCCCGACAATTTCGCCCCACTTTCCGCGACTTCCTCTACAATCACATTCACCCAATTTCAAGCTCACCTTTAGCCCGAATTTCTCATACTAAATTGAAAAAGGCTGTTGCTTCATGGCATAACTCTTTTGTCTAGAAAGACTCTGCCAAGAAGGAGCAACAGCCTTATGACCACAGAGTGTAACCAGTTTGTCTTCGGAT
>Ga0208820_1000112_pt1 | contig 88261 bp, 82 predicted proteins | sample June2015DPH_16_5_FD_184713 | JGI IMG/M metagenome (GOLD analysis project Ga0208820, IMG submission 184713) | Peatland microbial communities from SPRUCE experiment site at the Marcell Experimental Forest, Minnesota, USA - June2015DPH_16_40... | ecosystem: Environmental > Terrestrial > Soil >...
GCCCATTAAGGTCGCGTTGCGTCCACGGGTTATCAGCGTCGCTCAGATACAGTCACTCAATGATTATGGTAATGCTTTGTGGTCGGACTGCCTGATGTTGGAGAAAATGTGGCTTTCCGGCGAACTGGATGAAATTATCAAGATTGAAGAGGAAGAACTTGAAATCGCTCGCATGCAGCCATGGGGCGGCAGTCCTGCAATTATAGCCTCAGACGGACTGTTTGATTTCGGCGCAAGTCCGGAGCCATTATGACCATAGACGTGGACCCCGAGTGGTGGAAAACGATGTTCGATGAGTTCTACCTCCTCTCAGATGCCCGCTCGGTCTGCGATGATGAGATAACCCAGCGGGAGGTGGACCTTATCTGTCAATTGCTTCCGATCCTTTTCACCCACAGGATTGTGGACCTCTGCGGAGGTCATGGCCGGCACAGCCTGGAACTAAGCCGGCGAGGTTTCACCAGATGCACCCTGGTGGATTACTCTGAATTTTTGCTCAACCGCGCCGGATCTCAGGCAAGACAATACAATTACCCCATGAATTGCATACTGGCCGATGCGCGGAACACGGGACTCGCCTCCCAAGTTTTCGACCATGCGATCATTATGGGCAATTCACTGGGATATCTGCCGGAACCTTCGGCTGACAGGAAAATTCTTACCGAAGCCAAACGGGTGCTGCGCCCTCGAGGTTGGCTCTTGATTGACATCGCCAACGGAGAGGCCGTAAGAAACAATTTCAAATCCGAAGCATGGCACGAGATTGGCGAAGATATCCTGGTCTGCCGCCGGCGCAAAATGAAGGCCGATACGGTATCGGTCCGCGAAATGGTCCTGAGCAAAAAAAGAGGCTTAATCCGCGACCGTACTTACTCGATCCGTTTCTATGATTCCCGGAAAATTTCCCAACTGCTCGGCCAGGCCGGATTCGAAGGCGTCAGGATACTAACTGACTTCTCTCCATACAGGGACCAGGGCGATTATGGTTTCATGAACCACCGCATGATAGCCACAGGGCGGAAGGCTTAACAGACACCCTGGTTCCCGTGGCCCTTTTGAGGCATAGATAGAAAAAATACATTTGCCCCGGGGTATTTGGCTGAACCTGCCCGTATGCTTTCATGGAGCTACCGTGGTGACATAGACGAATTTGCCGTTCTCGACCCTGTCGATAACCACGCTCTTTATTGGGTTTCCATCAGGTCCCATTGTCAGAGGACCCGAAACCCCCTGCAAATCCTTGGTGCCGGCAAGGGCGTCCCGGACCTTTGGGCCTTCCGTGGAACCGGCCCTTTTTATCGCGTCAACCAGAAGGAGATAGGCATCGGCCCCAAGGGCGGAGAAAGCGCTTATTTCCTCTTTGTATTTGGCTTCATAGAGCTTCGCGAATTTTTTTGCGCGCTCGGTCGTTGCGGCATCCTTGTGAAAATGGCCCGTAAAATACATTCCCTCCACGGCCTTGCCCCCTATTTGGATTAACTGGTCAGCCTGAGCGCCGTCGCCGGTCACAATAGGTGTATCTATCCCCAAATCTCGAGCCTGTTTAGCCAACAAAGCGTCTTCGGTATAATAGATAGGGGCATAAATCAGGTCGGGCTTGCTCGCCTGGATCGAGGAAAGCTGCGCGGAAAAATCCTGATCGCCCGTCTGAATGAATGTTTTCGAGACGATCTTGCCTCCAAGCTTTTCGAACTCTTTCTCGAAGAAGTTTCCCAATGCCACACTGTAGTCCTGGGCGTGATCGATTATAAGAACGGCGGTCCCGGCTTTGAGGTCATTTCTTACAAACCTCGCGGCTACCTCAGCCTGAAACGGGTCGATGAAACAGGCCCGAAAGGCGTACTTTTTGCCCTGAGTGACAAGCGGGTTTGTCGCCGTGGGACTGACGCTCGGGATATGCGCCTTCTCCGAGATGGGATTGCCTGCCATGGTATTGGCGCTGATAGCTTCGCCTATTATGCCCGCAACCTTCATCTCGACAAGCAGGGAAACTACGTTGGATGCTTCGATCTGCTCGCTTCTTGTATCCAGAAGCACGAGATCGATCTTTTTCCCCAAAACTTCGGGCTCCATAGAGTTCGCGACCTGTATGCCCGCCCACTCCATTTTGCCAAAGGCGGCGACGCCGCCCGTCATTGGCAGATAGACGCCGAGTCTGATATCGGTTTGAGCCGGGACAGGCCGGCTGAATAATCCGATTGCGGTCAGCACAAGCACCACGAGTGGAAAGATTTTGAATCGGCACATTTGAATTCCCCTCCTGCTATCGGCCTAAGGTATAATATTCCCCAGTATGATAAATACCTTGCCGCGAGAGTTTGTACTATACAAAATATATAGATACCGTGATACTTTGCACCCCGGGAGCATTATAGGGGGCCGCATCTTTAACATTAGACGGTGTGTATGACCTTTTTGCCCGAAAACATTAAAGTTGATGGACCGCTGGGACCGCGCGAAAAAATGGGTATAACTTTTATCGGTCCCGATTTTTTCGCGACAGACGAAAAAGGGGACCTGCTGAGTCCGATTGCATCAGTATTTCCAAAACACCGCGCCATAGTTAACGTCCGGGGCATTCATGCTTACCACGCTTCGATTATGCTCGAATTTCTTAAGCGGAGATCGCCCGAAAAAGATTTGCGTGAAATCGAGGAGCGTGAACTCGATATTTACCAGGATGCGGTGTCGCTGTTCATTCGCGGCGGGCTGATCCTGGTTCGATCCGATCCATCCGATATGGAACGCGTTTTTGCTGCGGACCTGATACTGCAGTCCTTCTTCCCAAGAGAGCGAATTCAGTTCACCGGGTTGCATATTCCGGAGATAAGAAGGCAATTGCGCCAGAGAGGCGAAAGCTGGCGAATGTCTCCGACTCCAAGGTCCGTAGAGGAAATTTGCTGTCACGTGCAGGCAAGCAAAGTGCAGGTGAGCACCGGACTGACCGTTTATTATAATGCGCTCACCGGCGGCAGGCTCCTCACTTACCATGAATTCATCCGCATCAGAGCGCTGCTCGACCAGGACTGCACAGAGGCCCTCGCTCGGCTAAGAGAGATCCTAAACCTTTTCCAACGAGAAAATAGCTGGGGTGTCCGCGAATTGAGCTTTTTTATGCCTGCGGACATCAATCTCGATTTAGCAGATCTCGAAGAAGTTGTATGTCTGCTCGAAGCCCTTCCCGCCTCTGATAACGCAGAGATAGTTAAAAGAGCGTTTGACCGTTTCGCCTCTCATTTCGCCCAATCGGCCGGCGCCGAGCTGATGGTGGACGATTATCATAACCCCGTGTGGCGAACGACCATGTTCTGCCGTCTCTTCGATATCAACGAAAAAGAGATCGAAGAGAGGGCGCTCGACCTCAGCCCGGAATTTCATCTGAATGTGAAATGGCTTCCCGGGGCGTCCATGGCTGGTGATGAGCTCAGGTTCGACCCCGGGGTGCATCCTCGCGTCGAGGGTCTGATCTCGCATTTTTGGGAAATATCAGGCGGGCTCCTCTCAATTAATGTCGGGCGCATAGAGTACTCCCAGAGCACGAGAGAGGCTTCGGGAGAGGAAAGAGAAGTCTATCTGGTGGTAATGACGACCCGCGACCAAAAGGATTCAATTCGTATTTTGCGGCTCATCAAATGGGACGTCATTCACCGGATAAAGATGGGCATTCCCCTGGAACAAGCTGTTGCCGAGACAGTTAAGTACCGCGACTATATTGTCGACAGACTGCATGCCGCGGCTCAAATGGGGTTTCCCATCCTTTCGTACAGCGATATAAGGCTGGATGAGCGTGTCCCCGGATTGGGGCTGATCCCGGCCTTTTTCTTTGAGAGGCAGTATGTTTCGGGTATTGTCACCGACAAAATTCCGATCTCCTGCTACAAGAACCCTAATTTCATAAAGAGTCTGTCCGGTCTGCTCGGCGGCGCAGCGACTTTCACACTCGTACTCGGCAGAGCGAGCCCGCTTACCGGCAAGATTTTCTACGATGACGGCGATGAAGTGATCCAATTAAATTCCAGGTCTATACCCACACGTCTTATCATCATTGAGACCACGGGGTCGTTTACGGATTGGACAACCCCGCTGCTGGCAATGCTTCCGCAATGTCTCACCCGCTTCAGAGCGCATCTGGATAAAGCCCTTGAGAGCGGCGTGCCGCTGCAAGTGATACACAGCTCAGTGGCGATATTTGCAGAGGCGCTTTGTAAGAAGCTTTCTGAGATTAAAGAAATTGTATTGGCCCCTTGTTCGAACATCCGCTTTCTGTTCAACGACCGCGCCCCGGAACAGGGAGGGATAAAGGACAGATGGGAGGGGATCATTTACCGCCTGGAAACTACCGACCTGGAGGAATTGCACGGTTATACGGTTAACAGCCCTGAACTCCGGTTCACACGGCCTGGGAGTTGAACAAAGCCGTCTTTTCCGCTCCACCCGCTCTCAGCGTCCCGTATTTCTCGGCGTTCCCCTTTTTTTATCTTTGGGTTTTCAATTGCGCCTCGTTCTGTTATAGGAAAGCAGGTCGAGAGGCCGGAGGAACGGCCGCCGCTCTTATCATGTCAGGCGCATTTTTGTCGAGCAAGGTATTATTAAAAGTGATAGCATGTGTGCAGCCTTTATAACTGGCGCAACGGGGTTCGTTGGACATCACGTAGCAGCGGCCTTGATTCGCAAGGGATGGAGCCTGAGGGCGCTTTGCCGCAAACAACCGGCTCAATACCGGGACCTGCCGGGCATCGTGTGGCAGGTCGGCGACATTCGCAATCCCGACCAGGTAATGAGCGCTATGTCTGGGGCCGAGGCGGTTTTTCACGTTGCAGCCGATTACAGGTTATGGGCCCGGAACCCGCGCGACATTTACGAGAGCAATGTAACCGGTACGCTCAACGTTATGCAGGCCGCGCTGGCGACCGGAGTCAGGCGGGTGGTGTATACAAGCAGCGTAGGAGCGCTTGGGCTTTTTTCGGACGGAACTCCAGCAGATGAGAACGCCCCGGTCTGTCTCGACGACATGGTCGGGCACTATAAGAGATCGAAGTTCCTGGCTGAGCGGGAGGCTGAGAAATTTCTCGATAAGGGATTGCCTTTGGTGTTCGTCCACCCAAGCACGCCGGTAGGCCCGGGAGACCACAAACCGACGCCGACCGGCAAAATCATTGTCGATTTTCTTAACAGGAAAATGCCCGCTTATCTTGATACGGGCCTTAATCTTGTCGATGTGAGGGACGTTGCCGAAGGGCACAGGCTGGCTTTGGAGAAGGGCAAAATTGGAGAAAAGTACATCCTGGGCAACCGTAATCTCACACTGGCGGAAATCTTTGCAATGCTGGAAGAGATCTCCAGGGTTCCCGCGCCCAGGGTAAAACTCCCCTATACCCCAATATTGTGGCTTGCCGGAATTCTGCATCTCGTCTCGCTGGTTACCGGGCGTGAGCCGCTGGTCCCTTACGAAGGGGTGAAAATGGCGGCAAAACGTATGTTTTTCGACCCATCCAAGGCTATACGCGAGTTGGGGTTCCCACAGACTCCTGTCGAGACGGCCCTGTCCGACGCAATCGCATGGTATAGACAAAACGGATACGTTACACGACAATAGAGGCGGCAACCGAGAACAGTAGGGGCAGGAACCGTTCCAGTTACCGTTTTTGAGAATCGAGGTTTTGATGCGTTTTCCATCCAGTCTTTACGTTTCGATGACAAGCTACCTTGTGGGGAAGAAACTGCGTGGAGTCGAGCGTTTCCCCCTCGTATTGATGCTCGAACCGACTCACCGATGCAATCTGACCTGCGCAGGCTGCGGCAGGATTCGGGAGTATCATGACACCCTTTCCCAGGAAATGTCCCTCGAAGAGTGCATGACCTCAATTGAAGAAGCAGGGACGCCCATAGTCACCATTACCGGGGGAGAACCGCTTCTTTACTCTCAAGCCCCACAACTCGTAGAGGAAACGCTCGGACGCGGCAGGCACATCTATTTTTGCACAAACGGCCTGCTGCTCGAGGAATCGCTATCGCGTTTCAAGCCAAGCCAGCGCTTGACCTGGAACATCCATTTCGATGGGACCGAACAAGTTCACGATGCCATAGTCGGAAAGCCGGGAGGATTCAGCAAGGCCATTGCCGGGGTGAGAGCAGCCAAAGCCAAAGGTTTTCGTGTAAGCACCAATACTACTGTTTACCGGGACTCTTCGGTTATCGATCTTGCCAGGCTTTTTCAGCAGCTCACAAAGGCCGGAGTCGACGGCATTCTTGTCGCTCCTGGTTTCAGCTACGAAGAGGTCGTTCGGGACGTTTTTTTAACCAGAAATGAAATCGTGAAGAAATTCCGGGAGATCAGCACCTGGGGGCGGGATTTCCCGATAATCAGCAATCCACTCTACCTGGAATTTGTGTCCGGAAAAAGATCTCTCAAGTGCACGCCATGGGGAAACCCAACACGCAACTCACAGGGCTGGAAATCCCCCTGTTACCTTATAACGGATACTCATTACCGAACTTTTGCCGAACTGATGGATCGCACCGATTGGGACCATTACGAATCCGGCGCTGACCCCCGGTGCTCCCAGTGCATGGTCCACTGCGGGTTCGAACCCACTATCGTGCGCCAGATGGGTTTGAAAGACCTTTATCGGATGCTCAAGTGGAACCTGTATGTATGAGTTGCTAAGACTTTTCTGGGGAACCATCCTGCTTCGCCCCTATGTTTTTGTGTTTCTTGCCGTATACCTTATTGCCGGATGGCGGCACATCGGCTGGAAAAAGACTCTGGCCTATATTCCGCTCGGCTACGCCATTGCATGGGTTTCTGAATATTCGTCGATTCACTGGGGGTTTCCATACGGGGATTATTTCTACATACAGAGCACCATGCACACGGAGCTATGGGTTTGGGGGGTCCCGTTCATGGATTCCCTCTCGTATGTCTTCCTTTCCTATTGCAGTTACTCGCTGGCCGCTTTTCTTATGAGCCCGGTAACTCTTTTGTCCGGGAATCTGATCACGCTCGAGACATCTCAAATACGGCGCTCCTGGCAGACTCTGATTCTTGGCGCATTCCTTTTCGTCCTGCTGGACATAGTTATCGATCCGGTCGCCCTGCAGGGAGGAAGGTGGTTTCTGGGCCGGATTTACGGATACCGTCAGGAGGGGATCTACTTTGGAATCCCGATAAGCAATTTTGGAGGGTGGCTGCTCGTCGGGGCTGTCCTGACGGATACTCTGCAGGCCCTGGAACGGATGTTTCCCGCGGATTCAAGACCCCGCTTGCCCGTGGGCCGTTCATCCTGGATGAGGCTGCTCGGACCGGCGCTTTACTTATCGGTCCTTTCGTTCAATATCGCGGTTACTTTTTACATTGGCGAGATGCTGCTGGGCCTCGTGGATCTGCTCCTGTTGTCAGTGCTGCTCGTACCGATGATACTATTCACAGTCTATAAGAATTCAAACATTTCCGCCGAAGCCGTACATACTTACCTGTCCCGGCATTCGTCAGTGCTTGGGGACCCCCGCTCACTGCCGCTCAATCTTGGTCCCACTGGCAATCCTGCCCAGCAAAGGGGCTGGAATCTCCAGAAAAACGGCCAATGACCCGCACAGATTCCCCGCCGCCAGCCTGGAACTGCGCCATGAAAGGTAAAAGGCCTTCAAGGTCGCAGGCTTTCTTAGTACTGTAAAAAGCACGCCGGTTAATCTTATCCTCCCGCGCTCGTCGGCAATATCGCTCAAATTGAACCCAAGGTCATGGCCGATGGGATCGCTTATGGCCCTTAAGCAAATGAAAGGTATCTTATTATGCCAGGCTATTTCGGCCACCGTTGCGGTTTCCATGTCCAAAACAGCCATCTGTCCGGAGGCAAGAGCAGACAGGGCCTGCTTGTCTCCGGGAGTTTGAACGCTAAGCGTCAGGACCGGTCTGATATGATTTTGGGCCAGGAAATCGGATAGCGCATTGGGGACCCGGAATTGGAAAACCTCTTCGGAAGATATTCCACGTACGCTCACGGTAAAACAGACAACACCGACTTGCAGGTCCGGATGGAGTCCTCCTGCAAAACCGGAAAATATAAGAAGATCGGGGGTCAACCCCGCCAGTTCGGCCCCAAGCGCTTCCTGGACCGATTTTGCTCCCATGCCGCATTCGATCAGGACAATCTCTTTGCCGGGCAGTTCGAAGGCAAACTTCTTCGAGGGCTTCCTTCTCACCATGCGCCAGGAGGGAAAAAGCTTTTTTAGAGGAGAGTATTCCTGAGGCAGGGCTGCCAGTATCAAGATTTTCATGGGATCACAATCCCTCAATTCCTTTATCCGTGTCGAAAGGCTTTAGGCTGAACCACGGATGAAGGAGCGGAGCGGGGTGGATGAATGGTTCGGCGCCCGAACCTGCGGCCCCTGCGCCTTTTCCTGGTTCTAGGTCTCCCAAAGGGACCTGACATGCTACCCCGCTGTGCTCCTTCATCCGTGGTTCAAAATCCCTCAATCCCTTTATCCGTGTCTATCCACACCGCTACGCTCCTTCATCCGCGGTTCAAAGTCCCTTAATCCCTCAATCCCTTAATCCCTTAATCCCTTAATCTGTATCCATCTGTGTCCATCCGTGGTTCAAAATCCCTCGTTTTCGCGAAAATTTCTGAGGAAAGTCTGTAAAAATTCCGTCCGCCCCCATCGCAAAAAAAGCTTGAGCCACCCAGGGACTGTTTAAGACCCAGACAAGCACGCCGAAGCCCTTTTGCTTCAATTTGCGAATTTGCCCCGGCCTAAAGGCGCGCCATCCCGGATTAAAGGTAAAAGCGTCCAGATCGAGCATCAGTCCGACGGGATCGGATTGAACGCTATTAACAAGAACTCCAGTCCTGATATTGGTGTCCAATCTTCTGATGAGCCTTAGATAATAATGGTTGAAAGATGAAATAAGCACTTTCTCAGCCGCGCCCAGCGAGCGGACCACTCTGACAACTTTTTCCACTATCGACTCATGGCCGGGCCGTCCCGACAAATCTTTGATCTCTATGTTCAACAGCCAGTCGTTGCGAATCGTGAACAAGACTGCGTCATCGAGGGTCGCCGGCGGTTGGCCTGAATACCCGGCCAGCTCCGATGGTGAAATTTCACCTGCCGCAATTTGCCCGAACGGATCGGCTTTGGCAAACCAGGAGCCAAAATCCAGGGATTTTAGTTCACTAAGGGTGAAATCGTCAACGATCCAGGGACTTCGGCCCGGGAATTTGCTCTGCGCGTCTGATGTCCGCTTCAGGTCCGGATCGTGGAGCAGCACGAGTTCCCCGTCACGGCTCATTCGCACGTCGATCTCCCACATCCGGGCGCCGGCCGCAAGAGCTACCCGTGCCGCAGCCAGAGTATTTTCCGGGGCAAGCGAGCGAGCTCCTCGGTGCGCGGCAATCAACCGGCACTTTCTAACGGTGTTTATAATGTTCTGGCTCATAACGGCGATCCGGATTGTTGAAAAAAGCGTGTAAAATCATAAAAATTATGCATATTTTAGTTGACTTTATGCAAAAAACTACTGTATCATGTTAGCTATGATTACTGTCTTTACCTTATTGCCTCCCGGCATAAAAAGTTGGAGACTGTAATCGTTAAAGAGTTGGTTTCTATTTATACCCTATTCCCCGAAAGCCAGGCCCCCCTCCCTCCTCCTGGCTTTCACTTTTTTATCCCGAAAGCTCCCGCGCCGGTTCAACAATACATAAACCACTAATTCCCCAATTGCTCAATCCCTTTATCTGTGTCTATCCACCCCGCTACGCTCCTTCATCCGCGGTTCACAATCCCTCAATTCCTCAATTCAACACTGATTGCAGTTGTTCGTGGGAATCATTAAAGATAGAATATTTTTGTTCTTGCCTTTGACTTTTCCTTACGGAGATTCAATGAATATAGCTCTTATTTTTCCGCCCTTCTATTTCGAGCCGATGTACAACCTGCCTCCTTTAGGGCTCATAAATCTTGCCACCGTTCTGAAACCTTCCCCTCACCGGGTAAGAATATTCGACTTTCCACTCGATATTCGCCGCAAAGCGCTTCACATGGACAGACACATCTACAGGGCTTGCGCCAAGCATGTCATGCAGTTCAGACCCGATCTGGCTGCTTTTTCCGTCCAGTGCACCACCTACCCTCCAGCCGTCAGGATTGCTCAGGAACTGAAGAAATTAAACCCGGAGCTCAAAATAGCTTTTGGCGGACATAACGCTTCATGTGTAGATGAGCTTACCCTTTCGCGGTTTCCATTCATCGACGCAATCGTCCGCTGCGAAGGAGAAATTACATTCCGCGAGTTGGTTCGGGCTTTCGAAGGGCAGGTCCCTTTGGCATCAATAGATGGAATTACCTTCCGCACGCCGGACCGTATAGTCCGAAATCCGGACAGGGAACTGATCGAAAACCTCGATTCTCTGCCTGCAAGCGACTATGCGTTCGTAGCTCCTCTTCATCAATACCGGGACGTCTGCGGCATTGGGCGCTCGGTTGCCATCCTGGAGGTCGGCCGGGGATGTCCGCACAGGTGTGTCTATTGCTCTCAATCGATTATGTGGAGACGAAGGGCGCGCACATTTTCAACGGACCGGATCATCGGGGAAATGAAAAACCTGGCCGAAAATTTTGGCGCCGAGTGCTTCCTGCTCGCTTTTGATCAGTTTACCGCAAAAAGAAGCTTTGCGGAGCAGTTCTGCCTCGGCCTGATAGACGCGGGCCTTAACCACCTTCCCTGGTATTGCATCTCCAGGCTGGATACGGTCGATAAAGACCTTTTGATTTTGATGCGCAAAGCCGGATGCGAGACAATGTGCTATGGGATCGACTCAGGGTCGAAAAAGACGTTGGCTTTCATTCGCAAAGATATAGACCGCGAGGTCCTTTTCGACAGGGTCAGGGAAACGACCGAAGCGGGCATCGTCCCTACTTTGAGCTTCGTGATCGGATTTCCCGAGGAGAGCAGGCAAGACCTGGAAGCAACCCTCGAATTGGCGCTCAAATCCGCAGCCACGGGAAATGCGAACATCCTGGTGCAGATGACGACCATTCTGCCGGGGACCGACTTGTACGAAAAATACAGGAGCCGGCTGGTTCGAGATGTCGATACATATTTTTCTCTTGGGATCGAGTTCGACCAGGGAGCGCGAATTGCATCCGACGATGCGCTCATCGATTCTGACCCGGACATTTTTTCCAGCTTCTATAACGTGCCCTGCCCTGCCGCGTCCCTCGAAGAACTTAACCTAACGGCAAATTACTTCACCATAATTGCGACCCTCTACCCGAGAAGTTTTTTTCTGCTGAGCCTTGAACTAAACCGGTCCATTCTTGATCTTTTTTTAAGTTTTCTCGACCGGGTTGCCGAAATCGAATCGATTCACCGCAGAGGCGCCGAGAACGCAGAGAGAACCAAATTTCAGCAAGATCGACAGGAACGTAGAAGTATTTCACCTGATTCTCAGGACTTAGAAATAGCGTTTTCTGTCAGTCCTGCAAATCCTGTAAATCCTGTCAAAAAAGGCCCTTCTCTCCTTGACAGGACTATGCCCCGTCCTCTACGCCTCTGCGGTGAACGTTTACGCCTTACGCCTCAGGCATGCCTGGCGCATTTCAGTGAATTCGCCTCAGAAAGCCTGGCCCGGCATGACATTCTTGTGCGGGACTACATTCCCGAAGTCGTAAAATATGAAACATGCCTGCTCAGTGCAGGAAAAGCCGGGGCGTCGTCTTCTCCGTTTCACATCGACCCTTCGCGGATCGGTAGCATCAAACCGCTGCGAAACGAAAAGACTTTGATCGAGCGGTTCACATTCGATATTCCAAGCCTTATTTTGGAGCTGAAGTTCGGCCATTTTCCGGACACTTGTCCGCAAAGGGCGGTTTTTCTGGCCTTCACCGGGGCGCCGGACGGCACCCAAGTTAGAGAAATCAACGAATTCGGGTTTGATTTTCTCCGGTTGTGTGATGGACTGTCGACTTTAGAAGAGATAGCCAACCAACTTTACCCAAAATACGGAATAGATAAAGATCACGAGCAGTTCGTGGTGATATGTGCGGAAGCGGCCGGGACGCTGGCAGGTCTTGAGGTCCTCGCCCCGTCCTGACCCGCGCGATTCTGAGGGGAAAGGAGGTGAAAGCGATGCTCCAGGTAAAGGAAATCGAAAAAAAGATTCTTACTGCCCCTGTCAATGAAGCATCGACGACATATGTCGTCCCGACGTGACACGCACCCACGGAATCTCCGGTTCGGAGATAAATGCCTCAAAGCCGGGGCGCGCAAAATCATGTGTTCCCCGGCTATTTTTTGGTTCTTCACGGTAATGAGCACCTGAACAGATTTAGACAGGATTTCCAGGATTTACGGAAATTGCTATGGATTAGAGAATCCAGGAACTGAGCAACATGGAGCAGGAAGCAGAGAGCAAAAGCTTCCCGCTTCACAATCCCTAAATCCCTAAATTTGCAATCCTGTTACTCCTGTTAATCCTGTCAAAAAAAGGTTTTCTCCGCGGGCTCTGCGCCTCTGCGGTGAACCGTTACCGCTCCGCGAGGTTTATTTGATCCCATGACGTCAATTTCACAAACAGAACCAGACGAGACGGATTTTAGAATCGACGGACATGTCGATATCCTCTATGAAATGTTCGAATCTCATTCGAATGTGCCTTTCGAAGACCTGAGCGGCCTTCCGGTAACACTGGAAAAGATGAAAAACGCCGATGTGATCGCAGCAGTCGCCGCCCTGTATTGCCCGGACACTCATAACGGCGCGGCGGCAGCCGATTTTCTGTCAAAACTTCTAAATTACGCAGAACGATATCTTACGGGGCTTTTTCATATAAAATCCGCCGAAGACCTCAATGATTGTATCAGGCAAAAGAAGCCCGGGATGATATGGCTCATCGAAAACGCTGACGGGTTGTTGGAGTTTGACCGTGCAAGGCTCGCGCAGGCAGGCATAAAAGTGGCCGGCCTCACGCACATGGGAAGAAACAGGATTGGCGACGGCAATAATGTCTCGTTTCCGGAAGGGTTGACCGCCGCAGGGAAGACCGTGGTCAAGGAGCTGGCCCGGGAAGGTTTTGCGTTCGATGTGGCCCATCTGGCCGAACCTGGTTTTCGAGACCTCGCCCGGCTCCATGAAGGACCGCTCATATCTTCCCACACCGGGGTGCGCGCGCTTGCAGACATTCCGAGAAACCTCACCAGGAGCCAGGTAGCCGTCATACTCGAGCGCAAAGGCGTAATAGGAATAGCCGCCGACCCGGCAATGCTCACTCCCTCCGGGGAGGCTTCCATCCAGGACATATTCCGCCACATCGACTGGATAACCCAGTCGTTTGGCGCAGACGGCATAGGCATCGGAACTGATTTTTGCGGCTTTTTCACCGTAACCGTTGGATTTGAGGACATCACCAAACTGGCGGACCTGGCCCGGATAATGCGCGAACATGGATATCCCGAGCCGAGCATTAGACAAATCATGGGGGAAAACTGGCGTACTTTCTATACATCATTACTGCGCTAGGCGGTTTCCATCCGGAAACTCCGGATGAGAACTCCAGCCCCGCGAGATTTACGTTCGAAAAGGTCAAGAGAGCGAAGGAACTTTTCCCCCGCACCCCCCAGGGATTTCGTCATCACGCGCACGCACGTGAATGCCGATCGCTCGGCGCTGCCGGCGGTACCCCGCCGCAGCGTCACAATATCTCGATGCTCCACTATGCGTGGCCATAGGCCCCAATGCTGTTTTTTCACTCTTCACTCTTCACTCTTCACTTCTCACCGCTCACTATCCGTGGTTCCAGCCTGCGGCCCTTCTTCCGGATTTGCAACAAGCAGTACCTTGCCGGCCGTCATATTATCCTGGTAAATTCCCAGCGCCTCTTGTACCGCTGACAGGGGAAGCCTTTTTTGAACAGCCGTCTGCAAAGCCTTGGTGGCCAGTTTCTTCACTCGTTGGGTAAACCACAGTCTTGCAATAAAACTCTTTTTTGCCGCCTGGTTCGCAAGGAAAAAACCCTCAACCTTCTTATCGCCGAATATCAAAGTTTCTGCGTTGAATATGCCCGGTTCGCCCGACAGGTTTGAATAAACCAGCACGGTTGCGCCAAATGGCGCGGCGTCCAAAAGCTGTTGCGTCAGGCGCCCGCCTACGGCATCGAGGATGAGGGTAGCCTTCAGTTGCTGCGCCACCATACGCAGTCGATCGGCAAAGCCCTCGTCGAGACTATTGAGTACATATTGGGCCCCCAGCGACTCAAGGAGTTCCACCTGTTCCCGCCGCCGCACGATATTGATGACGGGCAAGCCATGTTGCTGGCCCAGGCGGATTATCATCCGCCCCAGCGCGCCGGCAGCAGCGGTACTGACAATGGCCGCGTGCTTTTCGCTTTTGGCGATGTCGAAAAAAGAAATAGCGGTCATCGGATTGACTATCAACATTGCCCCCTGCTCCAGCGAGAGGTTTTTGGGCAGCGGAAAACAAAGCATCGCGGACGTCACCATGTATTCAGCCCATGTACCGTCCGAAGTTTGCGCGGCGGCACAGGCCACGCGTTTTCCCATCCAGATACGGGGAACCAGGCCCTTTCCGGCATCTACTACAGTTCCGCTTCCCTCCAATCCTGGAACCACGGGGAAGGGTTTTTGAAAAGCATAATTTCCCGCCAGAAAAAACAAATCCGATGGATTAATTGGAGACGCAGCCATTCTGATCAGGACTTCCCCCGGTCCCGGGCGTGGGACAGGAATTTGCCTAACCAATAACGGGCCGCCGTTTTCTTCCAGTTGAACGGCCTGCATTCTTTCCGGAATCATTACGGTCATTTCAAAACTCCCGCTCCCTATTCCCAACTCACTCTTCACTTTTCACCCCTCACCCCTCACCCTTTACTTTTCACCCTTCCCTGCTCCCCGCTTCCCGCAGCGTGGATGCTCAAGCCCTTAACAGCCCAACCCCCAGGGTAACGACGCTCGCCGCAAGGATAATGGCGCCGGCATAGATCAAATAGACAGCTCGGCCCGGTGTCTCGGCCGCCGTGGGAAGCATCGAGAAAAAGAAACCGGCGGAGATCAGAATGGCCGATGCAGGCGTCCCGATTCGAATCATCCACTCGAGCGGTTCAGGCAGAACAGCGGCATCGACAAAGAGCTGAACGAGAAGAGAGAGGATAACGATTACACCGGCATGAGCGTGGCCGGCGCGGAAAAAATTCTGCCTCAACGCGTTCCCCATGTACACGGAGCTCTTGTCGATCAGCGATGTAAGCAGGAAGTAGCCCCCGTACTGGATTGTAGGAACGGTAATGAAAATCAGGCCGGCCATAAGTTTTGTAGCGCTGCTCATAGGACACTCCTAATTGGAAACTGCTAGTGTTCAATCCGGAGTTTCCGGATGGGCACTAGCTACGCCTGCGGTTTTGCTCAATCTTCGCGACCAAATCAGTCTCAAAATCCGGCGCAATCCCTAAGAGGCTTATTTACGTACAAGCCCTTTGTTTCCATCCGTCAGGCTTTCTGCATCGAAACTTAAGCATTAGCGGACGGACAGAAAAGATCTGCTATCCACTAACGCGGGCAAGGTCGGATCTACATGAAAGACTCGACATTACCGGTGCAATGATTCGGGCGAAAAACCAGGTCACCGTCCCTTACGCTTTTAGAAACGCCTGTTTGTGTTCCGAGTCTTGATAAGGTTTCAATCAATCTTTTATGGGATAGCTGTCAGGATAGTCGGCGTGGAAATTGAAGATTGAGTGCGCCCTGCCTGGCGTATGATAAAAAAATCCCGGCAAAACCGGGATTTTTTATGGCCAGCTGAAAATCTGATTGTTTCTAACTTCTAATGTCCGTTTCTCTGGATGCTTTTAACCTCGTCAACAAGGTTCTTTCCTTGAGGTCCCAGGATGCAGCTATACGGGACCGAGCAGACATCTTTATAGAATCCGGCTTTTCGGTTTTTTTCAAAGTCCTTGAAGAAGCCGTCAACCGATCCGTATTTTTCGTGTATAACTTGGTTCAGGGCTAGCCTTTCATCATGGAGCTGTTCGCATTTTTCCAAAAACTCCACCATGAGGTGATTGTCCGGGTTCTCATGATTGCCCTGGACAAAATATATCCAGAAGGGCAACGCCGTAGTGTCTGCCTGATAAAGGTCCATGCTTGTATCTTTGAAAAGTGTGTCCACCTTGCAGTCACGGCTCACCTTTCCCCACACGTAGACCTCGGACCAGGCCGCAGTACCCTCTGTGAACCATTGGAAAGGTTTTTTCGGCATCCACTTTGTTTTGTAACCGTAAGAGTATTGCAGTCTATGGAACAACTCGTGTGCCGAGGTAGGCTGCCGGATGCCTTTGTTATATACCCAGGCAACCGAATCGAACTGAATCGGCCCATCCGGGGGATCTGCAACTCCAAAGCAGTCAATGTTTCGAAAAACCACCTCTATCTTTTCCTGACCGGGGGCCGTGTAAGGTTTTCTTCCAAAGAGCTCCGTATATTTTGCCCATGCATCTTCGAGATATCCCGCTGTGTCCTTAATAATTTGCGGGTCCTTGATATTGTCCTTCGAATTGCCGCTCCTGTTTGTCCATTTGAGAACGAAGTGGTCCGTTTCGAATTTGTTCTCAAAAGAAGGCAAGGGGCTGTCAATGGTCTGAGCGACGACCGCGTCCCTGAAAGGGGCGAAACCGTTACTCGAAAACACATTGATGGAGACGACAAGCAGTATCGCTACTATCAGTCTCGTAAGTTTCATTATTTTGGCTCCTTGGAGATTCAATAAATCTCGTGCCATATATATTATAAGGGATGAGCAAGGGAACCGCAATTATAATTTAAAAGAACCCGGCAGCTTAGGAAGAAAACAATATTTATTGCTGAACACACGGCGCAGCTCGCAGTAACGATTGCATCTTCTTAGAGATAAAATCTCCATTGAGAATTCGGGGCGAGGAGGCCTCAATGCAGCCACGCGCAACCAAGAGTGACTTTGGCGCAACCGCAAGTCCAGCCTGTGAGAGCAAGGGGTTATGTCATGGCTGGATTGTGCGGATTTCGATGTTCCGGATGCCCTTAGGTGTCTGAACCTTTACTTCATCGCCTTCTTCCCGGCCGATGAGAGCTTTGCCGATGGGAGATGTAACTGATATGGTTCCCGCCTGCACGTCGGCCTCATACGGACCGACCAATCGATATGAGTTGACCTCGCCGGTTTCGAGGTCTTCCACGATCACTACGCAGCCAAAGACTGCCTTCCCATCCACGTTCTTCGGCAGATCGACGACCTGCGAATTACCGACCTTTTCGGTCAATTCCTGAATCTTTCCTTCGATGATGCCCTGTTTCAGCTTGGCGGACTCGAACTCGGCGTTTTCCGAGATATCCCCGTGCCCGCGAGCTTCCTCTATGGCCTTGATAACCGAGGGGCGGTCTTCCTTTTGCAGTCGTTTTAATTCACTCATAAGCCTCTTATATCCATCCTTGGTGATGGGAACTCTCGGCATTACAACTCCTTTCAAAATAAAATATGCCGTTCCATTTAGTGCCATTGCAAGCGTATGTCAACGGCACGGAACAGCACGGACTTTCCGGCTCTCGGCTGTATGTCAGATATATTTTAATACTAAAACTGAAAAAACTTCATCAAAAAGTGCAGCCGGCATACAGAGAATTTCACCTCATTTTTCGCGTCGGCTGATTTTGGATTACCCACACGGGCCGACGTCGTGCTAGACTACATGGTTGAAAATCCAGGAACCGGCACATGGCGCCGGGCATCCCCTCAAACAGCGACTGAACGCATTGACTTTGAAGCGGTCCTCCGGGGCCTCGTGAGGGACTCATATGGGCTTCAACCGGAAAGACCTTTTGGGAATTCGCGACCTGGAGGTCGCCGAAATTGAATACCTTCTAAACTTATCCCGTTCTTTCAAGGAAATCAATGAGAGGTCCATCAAAAAGGTGCCAACCCTTAGAGGCAAAACGATCATTCACCTTTTTTACGAACCGAGCACCAGAACGCGGACCTCCTTTGATATCGCCGCAAAACGGCTAAGCGCCGACACCTACTCGGTAACCGCCTCAACCAGTTCGATAGTCAAGGGCGAGACGGGGCTCGATACCCTGAAAAACCTGGAGGCCATGAGACCCGATGTCTTCGTAATACGCCATTCTGCTTCCGGCGCTCCCCAGATGCTTGCCGGCCGCACCACGGCGTCGGTGATCAACGCCGGAGACGGGATGCACGAGCATCCTTCCCAGGCGCTTCTCGACATGCTGACAATCCTTGACAACAAGAGAACACTGGACGGCCTGAACGTGGTTATCGTCGGCGACATATACCATAGCCGGGTGGCGCGTTCCAATATCTGGGGCCTGACAAAAATGGGGGCCAGGGTGATGGTGTGCGGCCCTGCCACACTCATTCCCCCCAACATCGACGCAATGGGCGTTGAGGTGTCGAACCGGCTGGAAGAGTGCATACCCGATGCCGACGTTATCATGGTGCTGCGTCTTCAAAAGGAAAGGCAGCAGCAGATGTTGCTGCCCTCACTGCGCGAATATGCGACTTTGTACGGCATAAACGGCGAAAGACTGAAGGGGGCGAAAAAAGACGTTTTGATTATGCATCCCGGCCCGATGAACCGGGGGGTAGAAATCAGCCCCGAAGTCGCAGACGGCCCATATTCGGTTATCCTGGACCAGGTAACAAACGGTGTTGCCGTCAGGATGGCGCTGCTCTATCTGCTCGCGCAAAGATAATCTATCAGGCTCTTTCCTTTTCCCGGAGTGATAATGGACACGAAGCAAAATTCAGCTAATCTTGTCTTGCGCAATGGCAGGGTTATCGATCCTGCGATGGGATTGGACGCTGTAGTTGACGTTCTCATTGAGAACGGAATCATAGCGGAAATGCGCGCGAAAATCGAACTTGGCCCTGAAAAGCTCTCGCAGTTCGAGCAAATCGACGCGAGCGGCAAATGGATAGTGCCGGGCCTGATCGACATGCATGTTCATCTGCGGGAACCGGGAGAAGAATACAAGGAGACGATCTGCTCGGGAACGCAGGCTGCCGTTGCGGGAGGATTCACCTCGGTGGCGTGCATGCCCAACACTCAACCGGTAAACGACTGCGCAGCAGTAACCCAGTATATTCTTGAGAAGGCCAGGGATGAGGGATCTTGCCGAGTATTCCCCGTGGGGGCCATAAGCAAGGGGAGCGAGGGCAAGAACCTTGCTGAATACGGGGAACTTCGCGCTGCAGGGGCCGCAGCCGTATCGGACGACGGCCGGCCCGTCATGAACAGCATGCTTATGAGGCGCGCGCTCGAGTATGCTAAAACTTTCGACCTGCTCGTCATAAGCCACTGCGAAGACCTGGACCTTTCCAGCACCGGTCTGATGAATGAGGGTCCCGTATCTACACGGCTCGGCATGAGGGGCATACCCCGGGTTGCTGAAGAGATTATGGTGGCCCGCGACATTCTTCTGGCCGAACTTACCGGGAGCAGGCTTCATTTAGCTCATATCAGCACCGCCGGGTCTGTGGCGCTGATACGCGAGGCCAAAAAACGGGGCGTACCCGTCAGCGCAGAGACCGCACCCCATTATTTTACACTGACCGAAGAACTGATCTCCACGTTCGACCCTGTCTACAAGGTCAATCCACCGCTGAGGAGGCCCGAGGACATCGAGGCAATAAAGACCGGGCTCCGCGACGGAACCATCGATGCTATTGCTTCGGATCATGCGCCTCACAGCTCAGTTGAAAAGGACCTGGAATTCGAATATGCGGCAAATGGCGTGATTGGCCTGGAATCGTCCCTGCCTCTTATTTTGCGGCTAATACGCGAAGGCGTCCTCACGCCCATGGAGGCGGTCGCAAAGGTATCGCGCAACCCCGCCCGAATCCTGTCAATCCCTTTTGGCACATTGCGCAAAGGGATTACTGCCGATTTGACTCTTATAGATCCGGAAGTGAAATATGCCATTGATGTCAGCCGATTCAAATCGAAGAGCAGGAACTGCCCCTTTGCAGGCATCGAAGTGCAGGGCAAAGCGGTTATGACGCTTGTGGGAGGTCGGGTGGTTTTTTCCGCCGCATGATTTTGTTTCCGGACGCTACGCCAGACAAGACAGAATTATTGTATAAGAAAGGGCTGAGGCCAGAGTTAAGACCGAAACGCTCGATGCGGCAAGTTCCGGGTCACCCCCGAACTCGGTTGCCATCACATAGGATATAGTGGCTGGAGGAGAGGCGAGCAGAATTACTCCGGGGAGGATAAGCGGACCAGGCACTTTACTCAGAAGCATCAGAGAGTAGCCGACAAGCGGCAATGCCAAAAGTTTCAAGGTCCCAATGGCGACGATTTCCACGGCCATCGACTTCAGCGCGCCAAGCGAAAGGCTCGCGCCGATCAGCAGCAGTGCGGTCGGAAGCGCCATGCCGGAGAGGATATCGAGTCCTTTGTTCAAGGGACCGGGAATTTTCAGGCCCAGCGCCGCTAAGACAATCGCGACCCCAATGGTCAACACGATTGGATTTTGTACGGTATTTCTGACAACGGCCCACCATTTCCGCCCTTTGACCTGCGCCTCGGGGTCACAACTGGTAAGAGCCCATACGGAAACCAGATTTTGGCCGGCAATCAAAAAACTGCTCAGAATCGCCATCCGGGCGAAGCTCGATTCCCCGATTGCGTAATAAGCAATTGCATAGGCCATGTATCCGATGTTTCCGTGTACGCTGTTCTGAAGAAAAGTCCCGCGCCTGTCTGCGCGGACCGAAAGGGCGCGAACCGCAAAAATGCTTATAAGGAGCACGATACACAAAGAACCAAGTGTGCATACTGCGGCTCCCAGGTTGAAATTCTCACTGAAAGGCGTCCGGGAGATCTGAGCGAGAAGCATTGCCGGTATTCCGATATTGAATACTATCAGGTTTGCTTTCCTGGCGAATGCGTCATCGATGATATTTTTCCATTTTAGTATGAATCCAAGCAGGATGATGCTGAAGATGGGCAGAATCGCATTAAGAATAATATTTAGCATCTGAAACCCGGCCGTTTGGAGCTGGATTTAAAAAAAATTCTTCCAAGACTATTTGCCGAAAAATCCAAAGTATTATAATCAAAAATTGATGTTCAGGAACAATGGTTTGCTTGAGCCGGGCTGAATATGAAAAAACTTGACCTTTCATCACACTTCCAATAAACGGGAGTGCATATGACAACAGTGCAAGATGAGGAACTAAACGATGCCGAAAAAAGATATGGAGAGCGACCCCATGATGGATGATTTTGAAGACGATTCCGTACTCGAGTTCGAACAAAACGATGAGCTTGATTTCGCCGGAGAGGACGACCTGCTGCTCGAAGAAGGCGAAGAAGACGAAGACCTGCTTCCATCGGTCCTCTATAAAGGAATCACCAGGCCAAAAACCGACGACGACTGGCGGCAATTGCTGCTCGATGCCAGCAGGGAAGGCATCCCTGCATACAAGATCTCGGACAACTACAAAGAAGGCGCTCTGCTGCTGCATCCCAGCTTCGGGATTGGCGTAGTTACCAAAGTCATCTCCCCCCGGAAGATGGAAGTAATATTCGAAAACAGCAAGAAACTGATGGCTATGAGCATCGTCACTCCGAGCCAGGCGGCCTGATCGATCACCGCTGCGCTTCCAGGGCAGGCGCCAACCACTTCTGCACCTGCTCGAGCAGAAACTCGTAAACCAACGGTACGCCTCCTACAACATTTCCGTTGAACAGGTGATTGTCCTCGCCCCGGAAATCGCTGACCATGCCGCCGGCCTCTGTGATAAGGAGCGCGCCGGCGGCTATGTCCCAGGCCTTCAAGCCCAATTCCCAGAAGCCGTCCACTCGTCCCGCAGCCACGTATGCCAGATCCAACGCTGCGGACCCAGCCCGTCTGATTCCGCTTGTGCCCATCAAAATCGATTTGAAAGCAACCAGGTAGTCATCCAGGTATTGCTTGGCCCTGAACGGAAACCCGGTCGCAATCAGCGCCTCATCCAGACTCACTTTTTCGCGCCTCGGAAGTTTCGATCCGTTCAGCCAGGCCCCTGCGCCCCTTCTTGCCGAAAAGAGTTCGTTTCGAACGGGGTCCAGCACAAATCCCAAAACCGGTTTTTTCTCCAGACACACTGCGATGGAAACTGCAACAAACGGAAAGCCGTGGATAAAATTGGTTGTGCCGTCCACCGGATCGATTACCCATGTGTACCCCGGCTGCAAACCCTCACTTGCCGTTTCTTCGGCCATAATGTGGTGGTCGGGGAAATTTCTCCGGATAGCTTCGATAATCAGGTTTTCGCACCTTTTATCGATCTCTGTCACATAATCCGAGGGACCCTTCCTGTGGACCCATGAGCCTGCTACCTGTCCGATGTGCTGCTGGATAAGCTCTCCGGCCTCAAAGATGATCTTTCGTGCAACGGTTTCCATTTTGTCGAGCATCGTCGCTCCTAACAGTGTTGGGGACCTCCGTACCGGCTTGCATGCAAAACCAAAATCGGCTAAAAAATGGAGGAGACGGGAAGTTGTCCACCTCCAGGGTATCGCAGCTCATTTAAATCCGAACGGAGTGTTCTGCAACCTTGATTATAGATGTCCATACTCATATTTTCCCGCCCGATATCGTTCGCGGGCGGGACCTGTTCCACAGGGGCGAGCCCGAATTCCGGCTTCTATACGGCCCCGCCGATTCGAAAATGGCATCTGCGGAAATGCTCATCCAATCGATGGATGAAAACGGGATAGACCGGTCGGTGGTATTCGGGTTTCCGTGGCGAACCGCTGAGCTGCTCGCGCGTCACAATGATTATGTGCTCGATGCCGCCGCGAGATTCCCCGATCGCCTTCTGCCTCTGGCCTGTCTTGACCTTTTCTCGCAACGGTGCGTAAAGATCGCGGAAAAGGTGCTCATCGACAGTGTCCGGGGCTTCGGCGAACTTGCTGTTTACGCCGCTGGCGGGAATATGGACCTTGTCCTCGACAATTTCAAGCAAATTGCCGTTCTTTGCCGTGAAAAAGACCTCGTGCTCCTCGCCCACGCAAACGAACCAGTCGGACATGTTTATCCGGGTAAAGCTCCATTCGGCCTCGATTTATACTACGACATGGCAAGGGCCGCCGCCGGCGCCACGCTCATCCTTGCGCACTGGGGCGGAGGGCTGATCTTTTTCGAACTTTTAAGGAAACACGACCCCGGGCTTTTTGCAAATATCTATTACGATACGGCGGCTTCACCCTTTGTGTACAGAAACGACATCTACAGGGTGGCAACACAGGTGACGGGACCCAATAAGATTCTTTTTGGCAGTGATTATCCCCTTATCTCTCCGAAGCGCTATTTTAAGGAGATGAGGCAGTCCGGTCTCACCGATCTTGAGATAGACTGCATTTCCGGGAAAAATGCGGCCCGTATTTTTCGCGTTTAGAGCCGAAAATTTCAAAACCGAAAAGTTTCCTCCTCACCCTTACTGTTCTGGCGATACGCCTCAACAGGAAGTCTGACTTGCAGGCAGCAAACACCATGAAAATCTTTATCTGGCGCCACAGCAAATTTCTTTCGAGCTGGTCGATGTTCGATGAACCGCACATCTATCGAGACAATTATCTTCAGGCCGAGATAGCCGTTTTAGCCAAATCCACGGAAGAGGCCCTGGAGCTGATCGAAAAAGACGGACAGTGGAACATTCACGAACTCCGGCGCATCGAGCCCAAGGTCATCGCACTGGACAGCCCTGCTATCGTGAGTAAGTTCGTGCACTTCGGCTGAGAGCTTACACGATTCAATCCCCGATGCCTGCTCCCCGCTTCTCGCCTCTCTGGGGAGGCGATTTCGAGCACCACACAAAATTGCACGCGCATTTTTTATCTTTTTTTATAGCCGTTCGACCTGATTAGATTTGGCAGGTGGTCTGATATTTGTGAATATTTTCGCGATTATTCTTACCCAAGACTCCTTCAAATCCGACTTTCATTAGCGGATTCCGTCCTTTTTTTCGCTTGACAAGAGTCTGGATACGCGTTTAAGTGGTTACGTATTCTGACAAAGTTGCCTGGATGGTTTGTCCGCAAATGTTAATTTTATCACTTGCGGGAATTGCTCTAAGATGCATAAAGAGCACAATTTTTGCCGGACCATTTCATCCGTTCACAGAAATACCGAGGCTGGCCTATGAACCAAAAGAAAAGCAGATCTTCTGCAGAGAAGCCACTGGGGATCATTTTGTTTCTATTGGGCTTTATCGGCGCCATGGCCGCCGGATGGGTCGTTTTGCCGAACCTGCTCTATTCCAAGAAGGCTCAACCTATAGATTTCAGCCATGTCGCGCACCAGAGCGAGGATTGCGAGTCCTGTCACAGCTTGCGCGCCGATGGCACCTATAGCGGCGTCCCCAGGATAGACAAATGCAGGGAATGCCATGAATCGGCCCAGGGGAGCAGCGAAGCGGAGGCCAGTCTTATAAGCGACTATGTGGAGAAAAACCGGGAAGTGCCCTGGAAAGTGTATGCCTGGCAGCCCGACAACGTCTATTTCTCCCATGCTCCGCACAAGGGACAGGGTCTGGAGTGCACCCGCTGTCACAGGGACGTCTCAAATGAGGAGAAGACCCCCCCGTACAGAGAGAACCTGATTACCGGATATAGCATGTCTACCATGAAGATGGTGGAATGTGAGAAATGTCATGCCCTGAAGGGGGCCTCAAACAATTGCGAGATCTGCCACAAGTAAAGTAAGGAATCATGGTGATTTCAAGATCTTATATGATTCTGGAGTGATTTCCGGGTCACTGGTTTTCATGAGAGGGAAATGCAATGGATTTTGCTCGTAGAGCTTTCTTACAGTTCACTGCCGGAGCGGTCGGCGGCTCGTTGCTTTCACCCTTGCCATGGCAATTGGCCGCGGACTCTGCAAGGTGGTCCCAGAACTGGTCATGGCGTCCTTCCCCCGAACGCGGCGAGATCACAAAAGCACCGGGCATCTGCACGATGTGCGAAGGGGGCTGTGCCATACAGGCACATCTGGTAAATGGAAACAGGGCCATTTTGATCGAGGGAAATCCCGAAAATCCGATCACTGGGGGAGGTATTTGCGCCCTTGGCGCATCGGGGCTGCAGTTTTTATACGCTCCTTACCGCATTTCAAAGCCCCTGAAGCAGACAAAGAGCCGTGGAGACGTGTCCGGCTTGCTGCCTGTCTCATGGGATGAAGCGCTGGGCGAGCTTGAAAAGAAGCTGCGCGAGATGCTCGCGGAGGGAGATTCCCATGATGTGGCCGGTATCATTTCGAACAGGCCGAGCAGCATGGCCGAGCTGTGGCGTCAGTTTTTCACCGCTTACGGTTCTCCGAATCTGTTCAGCATGCCATCCGGCGCCGACGGTCTCAAACTGGCTGCGCAGCTTACAACGGGCAAGGCTTCGCCGTTTGCTTTCGCACTCGGAGATGCCGAATACGTACTGAGCTTCGGGTCGAATCTGTTCGAGGGCGCGGGCGCCCCGAGCGTGGCGTTCCCCGCCCTGCGCCAATGGACCCAGGGAGGGAAAAGATCTGTAAAGCTGGTTCAGGTCGAGTCTCGCTGCTCGATGACGGCTTGCAAGGCAGATCAGTTCCTTGCCGTTGCGCCGGGGACTGAAGCTGCCCTCGCAATGGGAATAGCTCACCTGATGGTACGCAGCGGACAATACGATGCTGATTTCGTGAAAAACTACGTCTTTGGTTTCGAAGACTGGGCCGACGATGCGGGAAAGAAGCGTCAGGGGTTCAGGAACCTGGTGAGTTCAGCCGCCTACTCTCCTGAAGAGGTTGCGAAAGTGACCGGCCTTGAAGCGGCTCAAATCGAGCAGGTCGCCAATGAATTTGCCGCACAGCCAAAAGCCCTGGCAATCTGGGCAGTCGGCCAGCCTGACACCGCCAACACCATCTATCACCAACTGGCCTTCGCAGCCCTCAATGCTTTGAAGGGCAATCTGAAGCCCAAGGGGCTGGTAAGTTTCGCTCGCGGCGTTCCGCTCGCCGGCCTGCCGCCCATCCGGAAGGACGAAGCGGCAGACAGGGGGACTCGCAACGGCCTTTACGGGTTTCTCGACCGCGTCCGCACAGGATCGTCGGCATACCGGATCGAAATGCTTCTGGTCCATGAGGCTAACCCGTTGTACAGCATGCCGCAAAACAAGCTCTTCAATGAAGCCCTGAAAAAAGTGTCGACGCTGGTTTCGTTCTCCTCTTATATGGACGAGACGGCGGCCCAGGCCGATCTTATACTGCCGGACCACACCTGTTTCGAACGCTTCGATGACGTAGTGGGTATTCCATGGGCGCCTTTTTCGTACTATGCTCTCAGCACACCCATACTGAAGCCGCTGCTGGATACCAAGCACACAGGGGAGGTGCTTCTGGCGCTGGCGGGCGGTATTGGAGGTTCAGTGGGCTCTTCTATGCCGTGGAAGAGCTATGAAGAATACCTCAAATTCAGGATTGAGGGCCTTGCCCAATCTCGGAAAGGAGCGGTCGCCGATAAGCCGGATGTCCCAATCATGAAGCTTTCTGCCGGTGAATCCATTCAGCCGAATTTCACCGATGGCGCACAGCTTTGGAAAAAGCTCAAAGCCGGTTATTGCTGGTATGACGCGCCAGCCGCAATTGCCGGTTTCCAGACCGTTTCAGGCAAACTCGAGCTTGCCTGCCAGTCAATCGGGGGCAAGGGCGCCCCCGCTTCCGATGATAAGCTTTATCTGCCTCATTTTAAACTTCTAAACCTATCGGGAGATGAGAGTGAGTTTCCACTGCTGCTGGCTACCTACAAGCCTTCGTTTACTGCCTGCGGCTATCTGCCGAACCCGCCTTTCATGAACAAGCTGATTCCCAATTCAGTCCTCAAGGGTGCGGATGTGTTCATCGAATTGCATCCCGATACGGCTGCCAAACTCGGGTTTTCGCAAGGCGAGCTGGTTTCCCTGCAAACAACTCATGGGGAAGCGACAGTGCGGGTGAATGTTTCTGCGGCGGCTCGCCCCGGGGTCGTTTATCTGCCCGTGGGGCTGGGGCACAACGCCTACGACGACTACGTTCAAAACAAAGGTGTAAATGCGAACAGTTTGATGGAAGTTCAACTGGATCCCGCGAGCGGTATGGGGACTGTGTGGGCTTGCCGCGCTCAACTGCGTCGCGTGTAAGGGGGTAATCCGTGAGTGAAAAAGAACATGCGGAAGGCGGTGTTCGTTTTGGGATGGTGATCGACCTTGACAGGTGCACGGGCTGCGGCGCATGCAGCGTTGCATGCCAGGCCGAAAACAATATATCTTTCAGGCCGGACGAATCGAACAAACTGCGTTCCATAACCTGGATGTCAATATCCCAATTAAACAACGGCGGGAATTACCCTGATTACAAATATGCCTTCCTGCCTCGTCCCTGCATGCATTGCGACTCGCCTCACCACTCACCCTGCACCTTCGTCTGCCCTGTCAATGCGACAACACGGGACGAGAACAACGGGATCGTTACGCACATTTATCCACGCTGCATCGGATGCAGGTACTGCATAGTCGCTTGCCCGTATCATTCAAGGGCTTTCAACTGGTGGGACCCCAAATGGCCCGAGCCTATGGAAAGCATGCTGAGTCCGGAGGTGAGCACCCGGATGCGCGGCGTAGTGGAGAAATGCACATTCTGCCATCATAGGCTTCTCAAGGCTCGCTCGAAGGCCTACAAGGACGGGACCGATCCCGACAAGGCGACATACACCACCGCCTGCGCCGATGCCTGCCCCGCGAGGGCCATAACATACGGCAACCTGTGGGACCCGCACTCCGATGTGGCCAGGCTGTCAAAGGACCCGAACGCGTTTCGAATTATTGAAAAACTTCATACCGAGCCAAAGGTTTTCTATATCAGCACGCAGGACTGGATAAAGAAACTTTCCGATAATGCCATTAAACAGGAATCACAGGATAGAAAATCAGCCCAAATCTGATTTCCTTGGCTACGAGGGGTAGAGAATGGATAGAGCACTGATTCCAGAAGGATTGAAGCGTTGCCCGCTTCCGATTTTCGGGCTCTGGACACTGCTTCTGGTTGTAGTGATCGGCTGGGGCATACTGGCTGGAGGCGTGGTGCTTCTGAAGGCCATGAATGTTACCGGGCTAAATGACTATTTCGGCTTTGGGGCTTACATTACAGCAGACCTGGCCATTATCGCGCTCGGCGCCGGGGCGTTCTTTTCCGGTTTTCTCTACTACGGACTGTCCCGTTTCTTTCCTGCGCTCAAGGAACTCGGGAAAATAATAAATCTTGCGGTTGTCGTGGGTTTCGTATGCTACACGGGGGCACTGGCGATCCTTCTGCTCGAAATAGGGCAGCCGTTGCGGGGCTGGTTCGGGTACTGGCACGCAAATGTCCACTCAATGCTGACCGAAGTTATATTCTGCATCAGTTGTTATGCTATTGTCCTGATCATCGAATATGTTCCGCTAATTCTGGAGAACCGAAAGCTCGGCGAAGTGAAGTCGCTCGGAGTTTTCGGACACAGCATGCACGACCTGATGGCCATATTCGCTCTCACCGGCACATTCCTGAGCTTTTTCCACCAGGGATCTCTGGGCGGCGTCGCAGGCGTCCTGTTCTCCAGGCCCTATGTGTACAGAACCGGACTTTTTATCTGGCCCTGGACATTCTTTCTTTTCATTCTCTCGGCAACAGCTTCCGGACCGGCTTTCACCGCCCTTATCTGCCGGGGCATCGAAAAAGTCTCGAAGAAGAAACTGGTGGACAGGAGCGTCTATGAGCTGATCGGCAAGATCGAAGGCGTGCTGCTGGGCGTCTACATGGTGCTGAAGATTGCCGATACTGCTTACTGGGGTTTTGTTCAGTCACCCCGATTCGGTTTGAACCTCGGGGATTTTTACTGGGGTCCATACGGAATCTGGCTGCTGATCGCCGAGATTGGCGTCTGCGGCGTTCTTCCCGCCTTGATCCTGCTTTTCCCCGCAGGCAGAAGGAGCAACAGGCTGCTTTTCGGCGCCTTTTTTCTCGACATTATCGGCGTGTCGATCAATCGCTTCGTAATGACTATCCCGGCCATCGCAGCTCCCGTGATGCCCTTCGACAAATGGCAAGTCTATGTTCCGACTCTCTATGAAATTGCGCCAATCCTTGCGATGCTTGCCTATTGCGTGATGATAATTTCGCTCTCATACAGGTATCTGCCCCTGTTCCCCCGGGAAAAGGAACTTAACCAGGTCTAGTACTCTGTAACATTATGTATTTCACATAATCCGCAGGGCGGGCTAAAGTGGAGCGTTGCCCACCTAGATGGGCACATGAGCCTGTGCCCACCCTACAGGAGCGGTGCTATTCGAAATTACAAGGGTTACAGTGTACTGGTGCAGCGTCAACTAAGTTCCAATAGCAAAGGCCCTACCGCCCCTCATTGCGGCGTCATTCCGGCGAAAGCCGGTACAGATGACGTCTGGAGGGGTTTTTCGCCCTGATGCGGGATTCCAATCCTTTTTCACATCACCCTCCCTGGTGTCGGCTTCACGATATCCAAGTCCATGCTTATCTTAGGGTAGCGTCCGTCGATCCTGAACGATATGGCGGAATCCTTCTTTAGTGGGGAACATTTAAAAATGTGGTTCCGACGCTCAACGAGAAGAAAAAATGAAGAGCACGAATCCCAGGCGGCCAAACGCGGGGAAGATCGCGAACCTGCGATAGATAAAGGCATCCATTACCTCTTCATGATCATCGGGCTCCAGGTCTTGTTTGTCTTTGGGATCATGGGGGTAATCATGTTTATAGGCAAGGTTATCTCGACGCCCGGCTGGGTCTTTCTGATCATGTTTGTGCTCTTTGCGGCAAGCATGATCTTTATATACAGGAAAGCAAAAAAGCAGATCAAAAGAATAAGCGAATCCTTTAGCAAAGCGGACAAGAACTACGAAATCAACATAATGGGTGGAATGCTCACTATGAGGATAGAACAGAACCCGAACTCTCCGAAGCTTCTTGAGGCCGCATTTTCAGCGTCTTCCGAACCCGTCATCGATGCAGAAACGACAGAGGCTGCCCCTGCTCCGAAGCGTGCTCATCTGTCCTGAACCGCACCGATGAGAGGAACTCTTCCGCCGGACTTTTTCTTACGACTGTGTCTTTCAGCCAGTTGTAATCGTCCTTTTCGGGATGATCTACATTGAAGTGCAGCCCCCGGCTTTCCTTTCTCTGAATGGCGCACCGGATGATAAGTTCAGCCACCAGAGCAAGCCCCTGAAGTTCCACCAGGTCGCTGTTGAGCGGAATTTTCGGCATATGCTCCTTTAATTCCATCCTTATCTGATGAACGTGAGTCAAGGCCAGGGCAAGCCGCTTGTCCGTCCTCACGATACCGACGTAGTTCCACATCAGGCGCCTGATGACATCCCAGTTATGGGCTATCATGACCATCTCATTGTTTGAGAAATTCTGACTGGCGATCTTTACGGGGCAGTCAGGCACGTCAGGAAGAGTGCGGCTTCGCCACGAATGGATTTGTTCTGAACACTCTGCGGCCGCAACGTGCGCGAAAACCATGGCTTCCAGCAGCGAATTACTGGCCAGGCGGTTTGCACCGTGCAACCCGGTACAGGCGCACTCGCCAAGAGCATACAGGTTCCGGATCGTTGTGCGTCCCGAAGAGTTAGTGACGATCCCACCACACATGTAATGGGCGGCAGGAACGACCGGAATAGGGTCTTTGGTGATATCGATGCCCAGGGACAGACATCTCTGGAAGATGTTCGGGAATCGCTCTTTGAGGAAATCGCCGTCCCTGTGGCTGATGTCCAGGAAAACGCAGTCATCTCCTGTCGTCTTCATTTCCGTGTCTATCGCGCGCGCCACAATATCGCGAAACGCCAGGTCCTTGAGCGCATGATATTTGTCCATGAAGGCCCGCCCGCGGCGGTCGATCAGTCTGCCTCCCTCGCCGCGGACCGCTTCGGAGATCAGGAAGTTTTTGGCCGCCGGATGATACAGACAGGTAGGATGAAACTGAACGAATTCCAGGTTTGCCAGTCTTGCGCCTGCCCGATACGCTATGGCTAGCCCGTCCCCGGTTGCTACGTCGGGATTGCTCGTATAAAGATAGACTTTCCCGGCCCCCCCGGTGCACAGCAACACAACATTTGCCACGAAGGCATGAATCTGTTCTGCGGCTATATCAAGGACGTATGCGCCCCGGCAAGTATCCCGATGGTACAGATCGGCAGATCCGGTCTTCATTGACTGATGCTGGACCACCAAATCCAGAACCAAATGGTTTTCGAAGATAACGATATTTGGGTCTGATTCGGCCGCAGCCATCAGGACCTTTTCAACAGCCTTGCCTGTCATGTCCTGGGCATGAAGAATCCGGTTGCGGCTGTGGCCTCCTTCTCTTCCCAGATCGAATGAGTTCGGGTCAGATCCCGGGTTGAAGCCGACTCCCAGTTCCAGAAGATCCTTGATACGCTCCGGGCCCGTTCTTACGACAAGATCCACCACTTCAGGATGACACAGGCCGTCTCCCGCATTCAATGTATCCTGCACGTGGAGGTCGAAAGAATCGTCCTGCCCAAACACTGATGCTATTCCGCCCTGGGCGTAATTCGTGTTGGTTTCAAGTTTGTCTTTTTTTGTTACAATTGCTACCGACCCGCTCCGCGCTGCTTTCAAGGCGAATGTGAGACCGGCGATTCCACTGCCGATGACGAGATAATCAAATTGATTTTTCATTGCGGATTTCCCATATTGAGATCGGAGGTAGGATTCGAGAATCGAAATTTCCCATGATTCTTTGTATTTATTAGTATGCAAATTAATCTGTAGCAAGTAAAGTTTGAATCAAAAAAAACGGAAGGCGCGCACGGACAGCTAAGTATATGAATATAAGGACCAATAACGGCGAACGGGAGGCATTTGTCGCCAAAGTCCGCAATCTCAGGGTGATAGCGCTCGATTGTGATGGGGTTCTTTTCGATTCACGAGAGGCCAATGTTCACTTCTACAGCCATATCATGAAAATAATCGGGGGGCCTCCCGTCAGGGCGGACCAGCACGAATTCATACACATGCACCCTGTCCGCGAGTCTCTGGTCTACTTGACCGGTGGGGAGGGCGAGGATTTCGACCGCGCCTTCGAGTATTTCAAAACCATAGATTTTGGCCCATTCAATGACTATCTACGCTGCGAACCCGGGCTGGTCTCTTTTCTCAAACTTGCCAGGACGCATTTTCGGACCGCCCTGGCTACAAACCGCACCGTTTCCACCCTCGAACTTCTGCAGCACTTCAACCTGAGGGAGTATTTCGACCTCGTGGTGTGCGCCTCCGACGTTAGCAACCCCAAGCCCCATCCCGAAATAATGGAGAAAATATTCGCCGCATTCAGTGTGTTGCCCGAGCACGTTCTCTATATCGGCGACTCCAGGGTGGACGAGGCGCTCGCGCTTTCCACCGGAATTCATTTCGTCAGTTACAAGAACCCTTCGCTGAAGGCTGAACTTCATATCAATCATTTTCAGGAACTCAATTACCTGTTCCCCGATGGAATAATCTAAAAGAGACTCATTGTGCAGCCATCTCAGCCTCAAGCTTTTCCAGGCTGGTCCTTGCGAAATCGATGTCCGGATTGAGTTCCAGGGCGATCCGGTAGAGCCGGATGGCTTCCTGTTTGTGGCCCAGTTCTCTCAGGTTGGATCCTATATTGGCGTAATCTATTGCAGAGCCAGGATCCATCTCTATTACCCGTTCAAAAGAAGCGATCGATTCATTGTGTTTTTTCAGTTTGAAATAGCAGAACCCTCGCAGGTTGTAGATTTCTTTGAGTTCGGGGTTGGCCTGTTCGGCAAGACCGAGCGCATCCAGAGCTTCTTCGTATCTTTCCAGCTCCTTGAGGCAGGAGGCGATGTGAACGTGAATGCTGCCGATTTCACCCGGATCCGGGGACTGATCGAGAGCACGCTCGAGAAGCGTCAACGCGGCCTCCGGGTTCCCGTTCAGTTCGAGGCTGTGGGCTAGAAAAAACGTGAGATCATAACGCGGTCCGAAGGTGGAGAGGAGCCGTTCCATTTGCGGGACCATCTCGTCATCGGCAAGCCCCCTCAGCATAGTCCGCGCCGCGTGCTGCGGGAAATCAGTGTTGCGGGTGTGATCCAGAAAGTGAGCCCCCGGGATAATAGTGTAAACCGTCGGGACCTGCAGTTGTGGATGCGTGACATTTATCACCATGACTTGAAGGCCGATTTTTTTCAGAGCAGCCGTGCATCTTTCGAGTTCAACCCGGATGTTGTTGTCGTCAAGGTTCGGAAGGTCCCGGATGGAAACTTTCCCGTTGCTTTTCATCAAGTAGGCAGCTTCTTCCAGGCTCGCATACTTTGGAAGCGTGGGCCGATAGGAAGTACGGCTTTGGAAGTCTCCGGCGAGCTGGGCTATTTCAGTGAGCGCCCGGCAAAGAGATTTTTCGGGATTGGAGGTAGTGCCGGCAGTAAAGACGATCTCGCTCTTTTCCGGAAAAGTGGACGGGTCGTAAGCGAGCGCTCCCACGGTTGGAATCCCGGTATCCAGCGAGAAGTCTCGCAGAAACAACTCAATTCCTTGCGCCCGAAACTTTTTTACGAGTTCTATTGCCGCCGGGTCGCGAAGCGAATCGACATCGATTTCAGGGGTAACCAGCATGTCGTTGCTGATAATTGAGCCAACGTGTCTTTCGACCACCTCGCACAGGGACTGAAGCATTGCTTCTTCGAGAGTATTTCCAGCAGCCGGCCCGTTATACTCGTTGATGGTGTAAAACCAGTCGATTGGCACCCACTGCTCCCTACCCAGCGAAAGGTTCCAGGCCTTCACCCACCGGAGCGGCAGGTCATCGAGAAACCGTCGGCAAAACTCTACCGGTGTCTGAGTATCATACACCGATTTTTTTAAATCATCCGCCGAGACCGCAAAGTCGTCGAGGCCGCTGTACCGGAAGGTGGGAAACGAAAACTGTTGCACAAATGCAAAGAAGCTGAAACGCTCCATCAGTTCCATCAGCGCGCTGGCTTCAGATTGCTGTGGAGTGGCGCCTTTGCCCATTTGTTTTTTCGTACCCGTGAACCGGGTAGCGTCTTCTCCGCAAAGACTGATATATATTGGGATGTCCAGTCTGCCGGTATCGATTCTCACAATCCTTGCAAGAACATTCATGTCCAGTCCGGCCAAACGTTCCCTCACCCATGAGATCGTCTGTTCGGGCGTCCTCGTTTTATCCTGATCGTGGCTGTACTTTTTGAAACTATCCTTTATCTCAATATTAGAGGTCATTTCGTCTCCACTAATCTTTAATTCCATGGGCTTTGAAGGACTGAATTAATTCACAACCACTTCGTCTTCCTGTTCTTCGTTTCTGCGGATCAATTCCAGAAGGCGTACGGCGGTGTGAGAGGCAGTGTAGATGCGGGGAATGCCTTTTATTTTAGCGAAATCCTGCAGGTTCCTTGGGCGTTGGAGAGCAAGCCTTAGAAGCGTATCGTTCGTTAGAATCCTGAAGGGCGCACGGTCGCGGCGGCGAGCTTCCTTTTCGCGGAACAGATAAAGCGCCTTAAGGATGCGCTTTCCAACCACGTCCAGCGACTGCGCCCCATATATGTGCAAAAAATCGCCGGGGCGGAAATGTTTTTCCGTGATTTGCTGCATGCATAGCTTCTCAAAGGCTTCGCGGGCCGCCCCAAGTAGCTCTTTTCCCTCGAGTTCTGCGACAAGCTTGTGCCTCAGCGGAATAAGAAAATGGGTGTCGAAGCGGGCATATTCGATCTGCTCGTCTCTAAGAGGGCGTCTGCCCCAGTCATAACGCTGCCATTTCTTATCGAGACTTATGCCGAAATGCTCCAGGAGAATCGGTGCAAGCCCCAGTTGCCTATATCCCAGTATCTTCGCGGCGACTGATGTATCGAAAACATTGTTCACCGTGAATTTGAAATCGCGTTTGAGCCCGGCGATATCATTGGCGGCGGCGTGGAAAATTTTCTCTATGCCGGGATTGGAAAGGATTTTGCCAAAACCTTCGATATCGCCGGCCAAAAACGGGTCGATGATGTAGTCCTGTTGCTCGGTAGATATCTGAATGAGGCAAATTCGGTTAAAGTAGGCATAAAAACTGTTTGACTCTGTGTCGATGGCAACATGAGCGGATTTTTCGAGGTTACCTATAAGTTTTGAGAAATCATGCTGGTTTTCAATCAGGGCTGCATTGTTCAATCTCATGATATAGGTTTTCCGCCCTTTTCTCCTGTGTTATTTTACGGCAAGAAAGTGAGGCCGAATGAACAAACGCAAGGGTAAAAGCCTCAAACCGATGGGCCGATCCACACGACATAAGCCCCACAAAGATTTCTATACCCCCTTTCAGGAGTTAGATCAACTCTTTGGGCGAATTTTTTCCTCCCATCCAAAACATTTAGCTAACCTCGACCCATTTTTGGAAAAAAACGAGGTCCATCTTCACAGGATTAAAGTCCAAGCCGATGAAGACTACCTTTTTCAGACGGTAATGGCCGATGTAAGCCCCCTGCCTGCCGGGACTTGCAAAAAGGTCCCGCTCCGGCCTCCCGAGAAGAAATATCCGCGTTTTTTCGCCAGGGAGCAAATCGAGGCATATACTCAACTGGCTGATCTGGTAGCCGGTGAGGGGCACTTTGAGCTTTCGAGTTCCGATGAATACGTCGAAGGCGCTGTTTTGGGGACCTCGCCCGAGGTTTTGAAGAAGCTGCGGGAGGGATCTTTCAGCTACCTGGACTATCTTGACCTGCACGGACTGAACAGGCAGCAGGCCAGCGAGCAAGTCAGGGACTTCATCATGGAGTGTTTTGCCGCCCGGCGCAGATGCGTACTAATAATTGCGGGAAGAGGCCTCAATTCCAAGGACAAGGAACCTGTTCTAAAGAACAATTTGCCCACCTGGCTTACGCGCGCGCCCCTAAAAAGGGTGGTCCTGGCATTCGCCTCGGCCCGTTCCTGCGACGGAGGCTGGGGCGCATTCTACGTCCTGCTGCGCAAAAATGAGGGCAAAGCCCCTCTGGTTACGCCGGCTCGATAATATTCTCAGACATCAGCCATTCAAGAGCCTGGCAAAGCGGAAGGCCGACGACATTTGTATAGGAGCCTTCGATAGATTCCACCAGAAAAGCCCCGATCCCCTGAATGCCGTAGCCTCCGGCCTTGTCCATCGGCTCGGCCGTCCTGACGTATGCACCTATTTCTTCCATCGAGAGGTTTTTAAAGCGAACCCGCGTAGTTACCGATCCACTCCTGCGGAGTTTCCCCCCTGGCTCGATGAGGCACATGCCCGTAATTACCTCGTGCACCCTGCCGCTAAGTGTATTGAGCATCCGGACTGCCCCGGCGGAATCTGAGGGTTTTCCGAAAATGCGGCCGTCGAGGACAACTATGGTGTCAGCTCCCAAAATCCATGAATCGGGGTGCTGAGAAGAGATCGAATCGGCCTTGAGACAGGCCCATCTTTCGGCAACCTCAGCAGGACCTTTCCCAGGCTCAGCTGGTTCGCCCAACCAGACCGATTCGTCTATACTGCTTGGATGCACATCGAACTCAACCCCGACGGAGAGAAGCAACCGTTTTCTGCGCGGCGACTCGGAGGCGAGGATAAGGGGCCGGAGCGTCTTAAACATCGGCTACGCCAAGGCCAGCATCCGGTCCAAGGCTAACCTGGCGCCCCCCTTTACCTGTTCGGATACCCCAACCACATTCATCTCGCCGGGATTTTCAAGGGTCTGCAGCAGATTTGCCAAGTTTATCTTGAACATATTGGGACAGAGTGAATAATGCAGGTCGAGCACCTTCTTGTCCGGATATTCAAACGCCAAACGGTGGATCAGGTTTATTTCCGTACCGATGACGATTGTCGAACCTTGAGGCGCCTCCCTCACATATTTCACTATATAGCTGGTCGACCCGCACGCATCGGCCTGCGCCACTACCTCCCGGGGGCATTCAGGGTGCACGACTATTTTGGCCTCGGGAAACTCGGTCCGCATTTTTTCAATCTGCTCAACCGTAAACCGGGTATGCACCAGGCAATAGCCATCCCAGAGGATGATCCTGGCGCGCCTGAGCGTGTCGGGATCGTTTCCGCCCATAGCCCTGCCGGGAGACCAGACAACCATCTCTTCAGGGGCTATCCCCAGATCGTGGCCAACATTATGGCCAAGATGCCGGTCGGGGAAAAACAGAACCTTTTCTTTTTGTCCGAAAGCCCACCTGACAGCTTTGGCCGCATTGGACGAGGTACAGACTATACCTCCGCGATTGCCGCAAAAAGATTTCAGTTCCGCGTCCGAGTTCATGTAGACCACCGGAATGGTCGAATCCTTTCCGGCAACGGATTCGATCTCCTCCCAGGCGGATTTCACCGTTTCAGCTTCGGCCATTGCGGCCATCCAGCATCCAGCTTCAATGTTGGGAATCTGAACGACCTGGCCGGGCTGCGCAAGAATCGCGGCGCTTTCCGCCATGAAGTGCACACCGCAAAAGACTATGTAGCGACAATCCCGATCTGCCGCCGCTTTTCTGGACAGCTCGAACGAATCCCCAACGAAATCGCCCAACTCAACGATTTCTTTCCGCTGGTAATGGTGGGTCAGAATAATCAGTTGTTTGCCGAGTTCTTGTTTTAGTGCCCGGATTCTTTCGATTATATCTGCGTGGTTTAAATGAGCTTGGTTCGTCTGCATGATCTTCTTGCCTGCCTCTGGGTTTGCTTCCGGGGATTAAAGCCCAAAATAGGCGCACGCCTCATCGGATGCAAACTGAATTCGGCAGGCGCATTTTTATCCAAAAATGAATGCAGTCCGCCTGCTTCATTCTGCAGCAACGGGGGCGCCAACCCGTGCGATCTCGTCCCCGCAGCGAATGATACCCCCTTCGATTACCCTCGCAAAAACGCCCTCGCGCGGCATGATGCAATCTCCGGCCTGGTAGAAGATCGCACATTTCTTGAGGCATTCCTTGCCGATCTGGGTGATTTCCACGACAACCGATTTGCCCAACCTGAACCGGGCGCCTACAGGAATACCAAGCCAGTCGATTCCTTCGGTTGCAATGTTTTCGGCAAAATCTCCAAAGCCTACAGAGAGACCGGCGGCTTTAGCCTTCTCGATGCTCTCAACTGCAAGAAAACTGACCTGCCGGTGCCATGCCCCCGCATGCGCATCCCCCTGGATGCCATGTTCGGTAAGCAGCAGCACCTGCTCGACAGGTTTCTTCCGAGTGCCCTTTGCTTTGCTGACCGAAATCGATCTTATCTTCATTTCAAGTTACCGGCATCGCCCGCCTTGACTCTCGCCCCCGCAATTATAGCTCACATTCTGTTGAACCAACACCAGCAGGGGACATATTTACAAGGTCTCTGAAAGTGATCGCGTCAAGCCTTTCGCGAATGGCCTCGGTCGCCTCCTTCCAGAGAATCCTCGTAACGCAGCTACCGGAACGGACGCACACTTCGGGATATTGAGTACACCTCGTAAGCTTCAGGCCGCCTTCCAGAAGCCCTACGATCTCTCCCACGGTAATCTTTTCGGGGGACTTTGACAGCAGGTGCCCACCCTTCGGGCCGCGAACGCTCTTAACATAATCCGCCTTTTTTAGGGAGATTATGATTTGTTCGAGGTACTTTATCCCGATACCTTGCCTTTCGGCGACAGAGCCAAGTCGAACAGGCCCTTCATTGGCGTGAAGAGCCAAATCGAGCATAAGTCTGACTCCATACCGGCTTCTCGTGGATAGCTTCATATCAGCTCCAAAGGAACGTCAAGGGAAAAGCAAACCACTGTTTTTTAGTATAGTATATATCTAATGCCTTCCGGGTCAAGCAATAAACGGGGGGGACGCAAATCGGAAGTATCGTTCAGATATCGGAGGGGGAGGCCCCAAAAAAAAGCTTGGACTTTTGCTCGGCAATGTTATTTTTACCTGGTCAAAAGAGAAAGGAGCAATCATGCATTCTAGAACGCTTGTACTGAGATTCCCGAAGGAAATCGTAGATAAACCCATAATAACCAACCTGGTGCGCGACTATGATCTGGCTTTCAATATCCTGAAGGCCCAGATTTTTCCCCGAAAAGAGGGAATGCTGGTAATGGAACTGCAGGGCAGCGCTGATAATTTCGACAAAGGGGTCCAATATCTCCAACAGGTCGGCGTCCAGGTGGAACCAGTCGGCCAGGGCATCCGCCGCGATGAGGAACGATGCTACCAGTGCGGGTCCTGTACGGCTGTCTGCCCGACTGGGGCCCTCCACGTGAAGAGACCCCAGATGGAAGTCGAATTTGAATCCGAGCGGTGCAGCGCCTGCGAGTTATGCGTGAAGAGCTGCCCGGTCAGGGCCATGATCGTTACTTTCGATAAGGCGCTTGCCTAACCGGGCGCCTGTCATTTACTCGCATTCGTGATGTACTCATTTTTCTTCGTAACATAGACGTCCGGAAAGGGCCATCTTCCGCTGCGGCGCGCTGGTGGGACCCGTGCCGCGGGGCGTCGAAGTCTAATCCGGTGTTTCAGGCTGGACACTAGCCAGCAATCCTGCCCGGTCTTAATATACCAAGAACTTTACTCAAGAGGCGGAAATGCGCTCAAAACCGGAATGGAGATGAAAATGAGCGAAAAAAAGGGCCCCCATAAGACTTCAAAAGAGACACGACATGCCCCCCCAGGATTTATGGGCCGAAGCGAGGGGAAGGCAAAAATTGAACTGGTGCTCAAATGCGATACGATGGGAAGCGCTGAAGCCATTTCCGCTCTGCTTGCCAACCTGAAGCTACCCGAGGCGGAAGTGAAGCTGCTCCACTCCGGCGTGGGGGACATAGCCAAACAAGACCTGCTGATGGCTTTGACCGGAAGCAGGCTTGTCATCGGATTCAACGTGGGGGTCACCCCAAAGCTGGAACAGTGGGTAAAAGAACATGGGGTGGAGGTACGGCTGTACGACGTGATCTACAGGCTGGCTGAAGACATCACAGCCATTGCCCGGAACATGGCTCCGGTTGAAGCCGAAGAGAAGGTTATCGGAAAATGCGAGGTGATCGCGACCTTCAGATCGAAAAAAGGCGGGGTGATTCTAGGCTGCGAGGTCGTCGAAGGCGCCGTCCAGGTCGGAAAGCATTTTCGGGTGGTAACGGCGATGGGACCGGTTCACAGCGCCAGGATCGAATCGCTCCAGATCGAGAAGCGGCCGGTGAAGGAAGCCAGGGCCGGACAACAGGTAGGCGTGGAGGTCTCAGGCTCGCCCCTGGGCAAGGTTGGCGATTTCATCGAATGCTACAATGAAATCATCTCCAAAAGAGCGAGATGGTCACCCAGAGGCAGTATCATACATATGGGATCTTCATGACCCGTCTTGAACATTGCCGATATGTGCATGCGCCGTTTTTCACGTTGGCGCCGGCAATTAAGTCTGAGACATCCGGATTTTCCCGGCAGGGAGGGGACACATGGTAAAACCTGTGATAGTCAGAATAGCTGCGAATATTGCGACCGTATTGCTAAACAAGCCTCAGGCCTTCAACGCGTTCGATCTTGAATTAATGGATTGCCTTGCGCAACATCTGATCGGCCTTGCAGCGGATCGAAATATCCGTGCGGTCGTCATCTCCGGAGAAGGCAAGGCTTTTTGTGCGGGCGGAGACCTAAAGTATGTGCTCTCATTCGAGCAAGGGCCATCCGCTGCTTTTCACGAATTGGCCGCCAGGTTTCACCAGGCCGTTTTGGAGATTCGCCGGATGTCAAAACCAGTTATCGCCGCAATTAACGGACCAGCGGCTGGTGGGGGCTTTTCGTTGGCGCTGGCATGCGATTTCAGGGTAATGGCTGAATCCACCTTTTTGCTGCAGGCATATACATCCAGCGGACTGAGCATTGACGGCGGGGGTTCATTTATGCTGCCCAGGCTGGTGGGGCTGGGCCGCGCGCTGGAGATACTGGCATTTGACCGGCCAATTTCTTCGGAGCAGGCAATGGCATGGGGGTTGGTAACCAGGGTCGTCAAGGATGAAGATGTAATCGAAGAGGCAACCGAAATGGCTCGTGAGCTTACAAGAGGTTCTCCAGCTTCTTTTGGGTGGTCCAAAAGGCTGCTCACGGACTCCTTTGATTCTTCTTTCGAAACTCACATCGAACGGGAGCGCACGGGCATTAGTGCTTGCGCTGAAACTCCCGAAGGGACGGAGGGATTGAGAGCATTTGTAGAAAAACGCAAGCCGGTTTTCACATCCCGGTAGACCCTGGTTTGTGCACAGTCTCAGGGGAGCGTCGGTCCCGAATCGCGTTTCTCAGGGAGACCAGGCGAAGAACCGGACTCAACCTGGTGTTCACCCGTGAAATCATAGATCAGAAATGTCGTTGTGCGGTCAACGGGTTGTATGGTCCTGAGATAGCGAATAGCGATCAGTGCCGATTTTTCAAGAGGGTGCCCCTTTTTAGGATTCTCGATGATATAGCCGCCATATAGATATGTCGTACCGACAGCCAAATAGCGTCCACGAAACCGTGCAATAAAATCATCCGGCCCCTGGAAGCCGCCATCCGTCATTGAAACCAGGTGGAAAGGTCCCTTGAACCGATCCGGATCGGTACCGAAATACCAGACATCCAGGTTTTCGACGCCATTTCGCTGCTGCCAGTCCCTGAGATCCCCGATCCCCTGGCCCCAGTCATAATTGGAATCGCTCAACAGTTTGTAACCTTCCGTTGTTCCGCCCCACAGCTCGTTGACATAACAGATCGCATTGGGCCAAACAATGAGCGATGCAGCCGCAGTCCAAAATACACAGCCCGCCACAGCCCCTGCAGCCAGATGTCTTCGCCAGCCGGATTGCATCGCAGCGATCATGTTAGCCGCCGCACCCGCCGCACCTACGATGAAAAACCCGATGAGCGGTAAAACCAACCGGATGCCGAGTTGCACCCTGAAGGTGACACTGAAAAGAATCAGCACAGCCGTTATCAGGGTCACCCAATTCCACAGCGCTTTTGGCCTGACGACAGCAACAAGCAACGGCAAGGCCAGCAGGGACGCAGTCAACTTCATTGTCATGGCCGCAGGAAAGTAGTACCATAGGGCGCGAGGATCAGTCCGGCCGGCAATGAACACACCTTGTCCGACATTGTTATGTTTGATCTGATAAACAATTGCTTCGGCGCCGTTGCTGAAAATCCGTAAATGGTCCGCCACGTACACCATAACTGATGCCATGGGGCCATGAGGCAGTGTCCTTGCCCATGCCACAAAACTGGGCTCCGGACGCCAATCGCTGCCGCAGTAGACAAGCATCAGGAGAAATCCCAAGCCAAAAATCTGCTTTATGTCGCGGCGAAACGGACCAAGTTGCGCGATTAGTCGCCTGAAAAATTGCACCACTCCGCCATTTGCCGGGACAGCCGATGCCTGTTCGCGCCCCAATCGATCCAGTTCGACCACAATTAAGCATAACGGGCCCAGTACCAGCGCCGATGCTTTAGCCAGCAGGGCCAGTCCGAACAAGAGGGAAGGAAGACCCACGCGTAGCCACCACCCGGATGTTCGTCCCTCACGGAAGTGATATACCAGCGCGAGCATGCAGGCAGTAATCGCCACATCGGTTGTTGCCAGGCTTGCGTGGGCCAGCAGGGACGGTTCGCAGGCAAGCAACGCCACAGCCAGCCGTCCTCCCCAGCGTCCGGCGAGGCCCCATCCCACCCTCCAACCGTAAAACAACACCGCCCACCAAAACACAAGCGTCGCGGCGCGCGCCACGGGCAGCATCCGGCCGAATTCCGAAAGCTGATCAAAACGCTGGCCCCTCAACAACTCCCAAACGTATAGCGGCAATGTCGTAACATCGACCGGCAGGGGCATTGTGCCGATTTTGGTCAAGGCCCCGTTACCGCCCAGATGCCAGCTTTCGAGGCCTTGAAGCAAATATATTGGTTCGTCGAAGGCCGCACCTGTGTGACGAGCGGCAAGCAAGCAATAGGCCGACGAAAGAATGCCGAAGAAAATCACCCAGGGCAAGTCGCGAACCCATGAGTATTCGGATTCATGCTGCATATATTAGATTCCCTGGAATCAGACAAACACAAGCCAGGCCGGCTTATCGGGTTAGACCGGGTTCTGCGGCCGCTATCCAGTTTCCCTCCGGAAAGGGTCTTTTTCGAACAGAAACCTCGCAGGGCGTGGAATTTGTCCCGGAGTTTCCGGATGGCCGCTATCTATAGCAGACTCAGGATTGTATGTCGAAGAGTTAGAGACCCCTTGAAATGAACAAATGAAAAACAGTCCCTCTCTCTGTGCCCCGCTCCATCCGGACATGCCCTTTGTGCAGTTCGACTATTTCTTTTACGATCGCCAGTCCCAGGCCCGTACCCTCGATCACATCCGATGCGCACTGCCGCTGAAACACTTTGAAAATATCGCTGCCGTCACCAGCCTGAATGCCGACCCCATCGTCTCTTACCGTGAAATGATGGAAATCACCGGCTTGCTCATAACAGGTCTCAATAGTAGTGAGCCCCTCGCCTCCATATTTGACGGCATTATCGATCAGATTTCTAAAAACCCTGAGCATGGCAATCTTGTCCGCACGCACAATCACAATCCCTTTGGGCTCAAGCAGCTCTATACACCGCACTCTCAGCCGCGCCGAAAACTCGTCCCGCAGCATGTGAAAGACCTCAGCCATATCTATCGCCTCAATTTTTAGCGGGGTTTCCTTGGCGGCGATAAACAGATTGATTGCATCAACCAGGGAAGCCACGTGCTCGGACGCCTTCATTATACCCTCACAAAAACCGGCGCCTTTCTCACCGAGCTTTCCAGCGAAGTTTTTCTGCAGCAGTCCGGCAAGCCCGTAAATTCCGATTGAGGGACTTTTCAGATCGTGTGCAACGGAGTAAGCAAAAATTTTCAGCTTTTCGGAGCTCATGCGGAGCTCTTCCGCAATCCTGCTCCGCTCGGCGACTTCTTTAAGCAGGTTGCGGTTGGCCTCCGCCAGAGCAGCAGTCCTTCTCTCGACGCGCCCCTCGAGTTGGTTGTGCGCTCTTTTCAACTCTTCTTCGGCTCGTTTGCGCTCAGTAATGTCGAGCGCCACTCCGACCAACCCTGCAACATTGCCATCGGAATCCGTAAAAATTCCCTTTGTTATGATGACATCACGGCCCTGCCCGTCCGGATAAGTCAGCCTTGTTTCGTATACTTTTTCACCGGGCCGTTCGAAAAGCTCTGCGTCGTGCTGCTCATATCGAGCGGCAAGCTCTTGCGGAAAGAGGTCAGAGGCGCATTTCCCAATGATGTCGCCCCTGTCCAATCCGATGCGCCGCTCGAACGCCTTGTTGCATCCCAGGTAATTTCCGTTCTTATCTTTGAAAAAGATCGCATTGGGAATGGTGTCAATCAAGATCTGCAGGAACCGAAGCTGATCCCGTAGAGTCTTCTCCACTTCACGGCAGCCTGCTGCAATCCACTCCAGTTCAGAAACTCTGTCGCGCAGCCGTTTAAGTTCGGCCTCCAATTCCATTTCCCGGCTTTTATTCCGCATCCAGGGTCTCCCCGTCCGGACAGGCTGTTTGTCTGCGCATCAGTCCGGCAGTTGATGTTGGGCACAGCGGTCTCAACAAGACATGAGGAATTAAACCTTGCCCGGCAGCGCCGGTCAATACCTAACGGGTCACCGCAAAAGAGTTGGGTATTAAACTCGGGACTTGCCCAACCGGCAACTCAGGCTAAAATTAAATCATCTTGTGATTGGCCCATCTTGTGATTGACGCAGCAGGCTTCATCACATATTGTGTTGCACCCTACGCGTTTACAACATACGGTACCGGATGGAGAAAAGAGATGAAAAAAAGGGGTTGCATAAATTTTTTTCAAATTATTATCTGCGCGTTGATTCTCTTGCAGTCTAACGGGACTTTTTGCAACGTCTCTGCCGATCAGTTCCCGCCTGCTACATTCACCCTTCCAGCCCCTGATTCTGCGCAGGCGCAGAAATATCTCGGTTTGAAGGCGATGGAGCCTTTTAATGTCAGTGACATAAAAGCCAGGCTGGTTGTTATCGAGTTCATGAGCGCGCTTTGCCCGCACTGCATCGCCTACGCCCCCACAATGAACAATATATACCAAACGATCAAGTGCGATTCGCGTCTGGCCGACGTAAAGGTGATAGCAATAGCGAGCAACAATGACAAAGACGAAGTGGAAGCCTACAAAAAAGCTTTCAAGACGCCTTTTCCGATCCTGCTTGACGAAGATATGGCAATTTCGGCCTCCATGGATGGTGTGCCAACGCCTACTACCATGATCGTTTCAACGGAAGACGCGAAAGTGCTCTACAGCCACACGGGCGTCATTGAGGACCCTGACAGGTTCATAAAGCAGTTGTTGAGAACGTTGCACAAGAAGAAATAGTGACAGCAATGACCGATGACGAGCTTGAAAACAGAAAGATTTTGCTCAACAGCTTTCTTTTTCGGAATTCGCCCCCTGAAGAGCTGGACAAGCTCGCCCGAACGGTTCAGAGTAGAATTGCACGGCCAAACGAGATAATTTTCAAAGAGGGGGACCCGCCGGACTCTTTCTATATTGTCGGTTCGGGTCGAGTCAGGATTTTCGTCAGCCATAAGGACAGGATTGAAAGGCAACTCTCTGTACGCGGACCCGGAGAGCACTTCGGCGAGGTGGCTCTCCTGGCGGGCGACACGCGTACCGCCAATGCCCAATGTCTGGTCGAGACACATCTCGTTGTGTTCTCGAAAGAGCAATTCGACAGCCTCCTGCGTTATTACCCGGATCTTTCGAGAAACTTCGTGCGGGAAATGCGCGGCTGGCTTCTCAAAGACCAGGAAATCATCGAGGAAGAGGCCGATGCGGTAATCAGGGCTTCCCGGGTGTTCTGGTTCGATTTTGTGCTTGTCATTGGGGTAAGCGTTCTTTTGGCGATAACCTTTAACTTATCGAATCCTTACGGAATTCCACTTGTCCCCGAGCGTCCCGAGCCAGTTGCTTCGATCAGCGCCTCTGCGGCAATGGAAGATTACCGGCAGGGACATACGCTCATCGTAGACGCCATGCCCAACAATTTCTACCGGCAGCGGCACATACAGGGCGCAGTCAACATGCCTATGGCGCTTTTCGATATCGTTTACCTGATGAGTTTCTCCGAAGAGGAGAAGGACAAAGAGATAGTGGTTTACGGAAATACGCTAAGCAGGCCGTATGATCTGGAAATCGCAGACAAACTGCTGCTCCGGGGATATACGGATGTGAAAGTTTTGGACGGTGGCCTAGCGGCCTGGGAGGCCAACGGTTATCCGGTCGAGCCAAAGGTTTCGAAATGATCCCGGCTTTTGTGAAACGAATGATAAGGAGTGAGTATCTTGCTTTTGCGCTGAGGATTTACCTGGGCTATTTCTTCATCTACGCAAGTTTGAGCAAGATACCGCATCCTGCCCAGTTCGCAGAAGCGATAGCAGATTACCGGCTGATTCCTTACATGTTCCTGAACCTTGGAGCCGTCATACTGCCGTGGATCGAACTGGTCACCGGTCTTTTTTTGATCATCGGTTTCAAGTCCCGCTCATCCGTAGTAGTGATCGGACTGCTTCTGATAATGTTCGACGTAATGATCATGATCAACATGTACTGGGGCGCCCCGATCAACTGCGGGTGCTACGATGTCGTAGGTGAGCCGATCGGTTGGAAAAAGATTCTGCAAAATGGGCTAATGCTGGTATTTTGCGTCCAGATTTATTATTCTGACGGACCGGAACTTTTGAACAAAATGAAATCGATCCTTGGCGCCGGGAGTCGAATTACCTCGGTCGAATCGTGACGGTTCATCATGATGCGTATAAAGGTACAACACTCGGTTTTTTTGCGGCTGCTTCTATTCTGCCTCATTTTCGCCGCCATGACAGGTTGCGGTCCATCGACCAGGCACGTTGGGACCTATATTGCTGAAAGCAAAGATTCTCCGCATCACCATGAAACCATCCTGGAATTGAAAGAAACCGGGGCAGGCGTATGGAGGGTTGGCGACGATGAGGTCGCTTTTTCCTGGTATGCGAAGGGCAACGAACTCAGGCTCAACACCAAGAACGGCGGGGTGATCGTTGGAAGCCTAGATCACGGAGTTATTCACGTTACTCTTCCAGGGCCGCAGGAACTCTTTTTCAAAAAAGTCAAATAGCGGGGTATCGCCCGTTCAAGCCCATAGCCCGAAGCCCGGTTGGGCAGCCCGTCGGCGGAACTGCCCGCCAAAGAATTTCATCGCGAGTACAACCAGGTTCCATTCCAAAAAGTGCTTGATATTTTCAATGGTCACAGTAACATCGCGAACTTTGTGAGTAGGACACAATGAGCACAGGAATAGGATTATGAGTGCCAAATTGCCTGCAAGCCCCCTTGGGGTATTCTTCCGGATGTCTATTTGGGTTTTTATCCTGGCCCTCCTGCCGGCCTGTTCCATTCAGAAACTCGCGGTGGATGGCCTCGGCAAGGCCCTGGCTGAAAGCTCATCGGTTTACGCAACCGACGATGATCCCGACCTGGTCGGTTCGGCCCTGCCTTTCGGGCTTAAGACCATCGAGGGCCTGCTGGCTCAGTCTCCCCATAATCAAGGGCTGCTGCTGGCGGCAACGAGCGGTTTTACCCAGTACGCCTATGCCTTCGTGCAAACGGAGGCCGATTTCATTGAAGACACCGACCTCACCAGGGCCATATCTCTCAGGGAGCGTGCGCTCCGGCTTTACCGCCGTGCCATGGGCTACGGAATTCGCGGCATCGAAGAAGTCCGGCCCGGCTTCGCCGATCTTCTGAAAACCGATCCTGATAAGGCGCTGGCCCCATTTTGCAAAAAAGACGTTGCGCTCCTTTACTGGACCGCAGCCGCGTGGGGGGCCGCCATCTCATTGGACAAGACCAACCCTGCCCTCTCAGCCGGCCTGCCCACGGTCGAGGCCCTCATTCGCCGCGCCTTAGAACTTAATGCGGAATTTGACGGAGGCGTTCTCTACGATTTCATGATTGTCTACGAAGGCGGGAGGCCAGCCGCAGGCGGAGGCTCTATCAGCCGTGCTCGCGAAAGCCTTACGCGGGCGGTGCAGTTGTCCGGGGGACTAAGGGCCGCCCCACTGGTTTCCTTTGCCGAAACGGTTGACGTCGCAACGCAGGACCGGGTTGAATTCAAAAAATTCCTCGATCAGGCGCTTGCGATCAATATCGACGACGCACCTGATCAGCGGCTTTCAAATATCCTGGCACAACGCCGGGCACAATGGCTCCTCGGCCGAATGGACCGTCTCTTTGTTGATTGACTCAGGTGAACGAAACAATATGAAACTTTATCGAAAACCAAACCGCAAGTCCGAAGCGGGAACCTGGAAGCGGGAAGCGGGAAGCGAAAGTCGTTCTTGCTCCGCGCTCCTTGCTCCTCGCTCCCTTCTCAGACTGCTTTGCTTTGCAGCCGTTTTGTTTTCCATTTCCGCATTTGCCGCAGAACCTGCAGGCCAGATTGTCGTAAAAGTGGCCACACTGGCTCCTCAAGGGTCCGAATGGTACAAGGTCCTTCAGGAAATGGGCGCTGAATGGCAAAAAGCGTCCAATGGGCTGATTGTATTCCGGCTTTATCCGGGCGGGGTGGCCGGAGACGACATGGACATCGTCCGAAAGATGCGGCTTGGCATACTGGATGCCGGGCTTCTCACCATAAACGGCCTTAGCACTATAGACCGGGGAGTGGTGGGGTTGGAAATCCCCATGGAATACTCTGACTACGGGCAGTTGGATTGCGTCCTTGAAAAGATCGGTCCCAAGTTGGAGCGGCAAATCGAGGCGAAAGGTTTTGTCGTCCTCTGCTGGTCGCAGGCAGGATGGGCTCATTTCTTCACGACGTCTCCCGTCAGGACGCCCGATGATATGAGAAAGCTCAAGATGTTCGTCTGGGCGGGCGATGACCAGTACGCGGAACTTTGGAAAAAAGCCGGGTTCAATCCCGTGCCCTTGCCTTCCACCGAGATTGCGACCGCCCTTCAGACAGGACTGGTCAATGCAGTCACCATCAATCCCCAGGGTATTCTCCTGCTTCAGTGGTATAAACACGTCAGATATATGACCGATTTTAAATGGGCCGTCTTCATGGGGGGCATAGTGATATCGAAATCCAGCTGGGAGAAAATTCCCGCCGAAATTCGGCCTGCCCTGAAGCAGGCAGCGCTTAAAGCCGCTAAGCGCTTCCGGGAATTCTCGATCAAAACCGACCAAAGTGACATTGAGACCCTGAAGAAGAATGGGGTAACCATAGTTTCAGTTGACGACAAAACCCTAAATGAATGGAGGAACCTGGTTGAAAGCACTCTCCCTCAGGTGCGCGGGTCGTATTTGCCTGCCGAATCTTTCGACTCCGCCTTGAAGGCGAGAGATCAATGCCTGGGGAAGGCGGGTGAGGCAGGAAAGTGACACCCCTTTCCACAGTCAGACTTATCGGGGAAGGTCTGCCGGTCGCCGGCTTTTTGCTGCTTGCAGCCTTGCCGCTGGTGGACTTTCTGGGCCGCCCGCTTGCAGGGTTTCACATCCCCGGCTCGGCCACCTATACCCAGCAGTTGACCTTTTTTCTCACATTTATTGGCGGTTTTGCCGCAACCCTTACCGACAAACATCTCACGATCTCTACGGCAAACCTTCTGCATGGGGTGCGGGCGCGCCAGGAGGCTGCATTTTTCTCCCGTTGTGCGGCTGCCTCCGTCACCGCAATTCTTGCCTATGCCGGTTTCTGTGTTGTCGTTGCCGAACGTACGCAGGGCCAGGTGCTCACGTTCGGCCTCCCGGTCTGGATCAGCGAAAGCGTAATGCCGATCGGCCTGGGGCTTATCTCGCTGACCTACATTTTGAAATCCTCAAACTGGCTTCCGGCGCGTCTTTGCGCTGCGGCTATCGCGGGCGCGGTCTTTTGCCTCGGCATAATTCAGCCCACGGACTCGATGGCCTGGGTCCTGGGCGCGATACTTATGGCCGCGACCCTTCTTGGCGCGCCTGTCTTTGCGGCAATGTCCGGAGTGGCCCTGATTTTCTTCTGGAGGCAGGGGACCCCGGTTTCGGCCGTCTCCGCCGAGATCTATAGACTTGTCGGCTCTCCAACCCTTCCCGCCATACCGCTCCTGACTGCAACGGGCTTTGTTCTCGCGGAGACAAAGGCCCCCCTGCGGCTGGTGAATTTTTTTCGAGCGCTGCTGGGGGCCATTCCAGGGGGGGTGGCCGTGCTTGTTGGGGCGGTCTGTGCGCTTTTCACGGCCTTAACCGGGGGCTCCGGCGTCACCATCATAGCTCTTGGGGGGATTGTCTATCCCATACTGCTCAACGACGGTTACCCCGAAAAGTTCTCGCTCGGTCTTGTAACGGCGGCCGGGAGCCTCGGCCTGCTGTTTCCCCCGTGTCTTGCCGTAGTCCTCTACAGCGTCGTCTCAAACACTCCGGCCGACCAGTTGTTCATCGCCGGGATGGCGCCCGGGCTGCTGCTTCTCACCCTCGTGTCGATTTATGGAATAAGCGTCGGTTTAAAGAGCGGGATTGCGCGGCAGCCCTTCAAATGGCGCGAACTGCTGGCTGCGGCGCGCATTGCCAAATGGGACCTCTCGATCCCGGTGGCAATGGTCATTCTGTTCGGTACCGGCCTCGCCTCGCTGCTGGAGACTTCCGCCTTCGCGTGCACCTACACGATCGTTATCTCGTGCTTCATTCACCGGGACCTGAGCATGAAGCAGTTGCCCGCAACGCTCATTAAGGCAGCCGCCCTCGTCGGGGCGGTTTTGATCCTTCTTAGCTGCGCAATGGGCTTGACAAGCTACCTCGTCGACGCACAAATTCCCGACAGGTTGCTGGAGATCGTGCGTGAGCGGATTCACTCTCCCCTTCTTTTCCTGCTGACATTGAACGTCGTCCTGCTGGTGCTCGGGAGCGTACTGGAAATATTTTCGGCGATAATCGTTCTCACTCCCCTTGTCATTCCGCTCGGTGTAGCCTTCGGAGTACACCCGGTCCACCTCGGCGTCATTTTCCTGGCCAACATGGAGCTTGGTTTTCTCTTTCCGCCCGTAGGCCTAAACCTGCTTTTATCTTCATCCCGTTTCGGACAGCCGATGATTGTGCTCTACCGGGACATTATTCCCTTTCTGCTCATACTCGCCCTGGGAGTGCTGCTCATTACCTACGTTCCCGCCCTGTCCGTCGGGGTCTTAAGGCTCATGGGACGAATCTGATATAATGCGCCCAAAAAATGCTATAACTCCCATAATGCCTGTAATTATTTGAATCCAAGAGCACACTCCGGAGAATTTCCATGCTTTCAGCGGCTTTATTGTTTTTCGGGATAACCTTGATATACACGGGCTTTCTCACCTCAGAGCACGACCCGGTCGCTGCGCTTGCAGCCGCTCTTACAGGTCTCATTCTCATCATCAAACCCGCGCTCGACGCTCTAAGGTACTGCAAGACCGAATTTGGCGGCCGCCCACGGCCGCAACCAACCAAGACCCCACCAAAAGTCAAGACGAGAAAAGTTCACCTTAAAATAGTAAAATCCGAGGACGATAAACCGACAATTCATTGAGGGCGGCGTGGCCCGCCGCACCGGGATAGGCACTCATACGAGGTTGCGTTCATACATCGCCTAATAACCCCAGGCTCTGCCAGGTGGGGGAAAGCTTCCCATAAGCGTTTAAGCGCAGCATCGTTCCGGCAACTGCCCCGCGAAAATAGGGAGCGGCCTCTTGTTCGATAGGGGTAGGAACGGCGATGAGCCGTTCCTACCCCTATCGAGTGAAAGACCTGAGTCATTAAGTTAGCACTTAGGGGAAAGTTTTCTCACTTTAAAGATGCCCCTCGATCTCCAGGCTCCGCACAGATGATCCCAGATTATGGATTGACAGGGGAAAATCTCCTGTATATTATGAATGCGGTGATGAAGTTCCACCATAAATGCCCTTTAGGGGGATGATGACTTCTGTTTTCCTGCTGGAAACAGAAGTTTTTTTTTGATCTCAAACGGATGCTATTGCAGATGCCTGTGACCACGCAGGGTGATCCGTTCCTGCCGGGAGGTTATTCCATGTTCGATTACCCGCAATTAAGAGAAGGATTGATCACCATTGTCGCGCAACTGGAAGGCGCCGTGCGCGATGTGACCTCGAAATCCCTGGATGAAACCAGGATCAAACTCGAAGAGGAAGCTTTCAACCTGGTGGTTCTCGGTCAGTTCAAACGGGGTAAATCGACCTTCATCAACGCTCTTTTGGGTGAGAGCATTTTGCCCACGGCCATCATACCGCTTACTTCCGTTGTCACAATTCTTCGATACGGCCCAAAGCTGAAGGTCGAGGTGGAGTATCTGAACGGCCGATCGGAACAAATCGATATTGCATCTCTTCCGGCCTTTATTACAGAGCGCGAAAATCCTCAAAACAAAAAGGAAGTAAAGGAAGTCACGGTCTTTTATCCTTCTCAGTATCTCAAAGGCGGGGTCCGCATAATCGACACTCCGGGCGCCGGCTCGGTCTACAGCCACAATACCGAGGCGGCATACGCCTATCTGCCGCATGTCGATGCGGGAATCTTTGTAATCTCGGCCGATCCGCCTCTTTCCAGGAGCGAATACCAGTTTTTGAAGGACGTACGCGAGTTTGTGGATAAGGTTTTTTTCGTTCTAAACAAGATCGACCAGGTCAGCGACAGTGACCAGAAGGAGTCCCTGGAATTTACATGCCGCATAATCGAAGATGAGGTCGGGGCGGGGAAAGTCCGGATTTATCCTCTGTCGGCCCGCTGGGCTTTAGAGGGGAAAAAGGCCGGAGACGATCTTCTCCTGGGGCGCAGCCTCCTTCCTGAATTCGAGAGACAACTCCTGGATTTTCTGGCCCGTGAAAAAGGCAGGGTCTTTCTGCAATCGGTCGTCAATAACCTGCTCAAATTGATATCCGACGAGACCATCTCCTTTCAGCTCGAACAGGAAGCCATCAAGCTCCCGCTTCAGGAACTCAAGACAAAGATCGACCGGTTCGAACAGGAGATGAAGGAGATCGTAAAGGACCGGGAGAATACTCAGTTCCTGCTAAAAGGGCATTTGGGCAAGATCGTTTCCGGGTTGGACGAAGAAATATCCGGATTTAAGAAAGAAAAATCACCCACGCTTCAAAGGGATCTCGAAGAAGAATACCTGAGGCCGGGGAATCGAGGGAGCGGAGGTCTTAGGGAGCAGCTCGAACAATTTGTTTTCGAGGGAATTCGGGGAACATTCAACCCTTGGCGGCAGCAGCTCGCTGAAAAGATTTCCGCAAGGCTCGAAGAAGCTCACGGAGAATTTGCCCGCAAGACAAACGAAATCATCGAGAGGATTTTGATTTTAACCAGTGATATTTTCGAATTGAAATTGAAGCCTTTTACTTCGGTCGAGGGGTTGAGCAGGAAGAGCGATTTTTATTTCATGCTGAAGGACGATCCTGTGGGGCTTGAATTGGTCCAACTTGCCGTTACCTCCGCTTTGCCTTCGTTCATTGCCAAAAAAATGATTTTAAAGAGCATGAAGGAGTCGGTTGCAGAACTCCTGGACCGGCACTGCGGAAGGGTGCGCTATGATCTTATCAACCGTATAACCAAGACCATGAAGGATTTCCAGACCTCACTCAATGAAAAGATAGATCTTACGCTGGCCGGAATCCGCATCTCATTTCAAAAAGCGCTGGCGCTTCACCAGGAAGGGAAAGAAAATGTTGAAAAGAGCCTGGCGGAGCTTACTGAAAAGCTGGGGTCTATCGGAGGAATTCGGGCGGAGCTGCTAAGTTGCGCGGCCCTGCTGAATAACGATCGACCCAGCAAGAGTGCCAAGTTTTGAGGGCGAGGGTTCTAAGTGACCGGCCCTCCCCTGCCCGCCCGTTTTCGCGCTTCCCGCAGTATAATTGAGCGAAGCTCCTGCGGCTGATCCGGAGCGACTCAGAGGACCGTTTATACCAGTTTGCGTTCAAGATTGAATTAATCGAAAAGAGCGGGGAAGTGACTTCCCCTGGTCCCCCCAGCCCCCGCAAGATTTGGCCGCGCGCGCAGACGCGCGCGGCCAAGCGCTCGGCGCCGGCGCCATTCTTAAATAGCAGCGAAGCTGCGAGGGGGTGCGCCCTCTCAAAAGATCGGGCGCGAACTGGGCACTCACAAAAAGATCGTGCCCGGACTGGGCGCTCACAAAAGATCGCACCCGGACTTGAAGCTTCTAACCAAGTTAGAGATGTCAAGCCCGGACCTGAGCGCAGTGAGGGTCCAGCGTCGAGCATCGGTCCAATGTGTAAGCGCGAACCCGAACGTAGTGAGGGTGCGGGGGGCAAAGTTCCCCAAGTTTTTCAGCTTCTTTTGGTACACACTTGAACGCAACTTGGTATTAGAACGAAGGGCGGAGGACGGAGCCAAAAAGGTCACGAGCACGAAGGAGACAAACCAGAACACGAACACGAAGGAATCTTCTCACAGAAACAGCACGGATTCAGGATTTAAGCGCCTAAAAGTGAAAATCCGATACTCATATTCATTTGTCAAAGAGTTTCATTGGCTTCCTGTAATTCCTGTAAATACAGGGGAAATACAGGGGCCGATCGCATAACAAACTGATTTAATTTACATTTTTTGATCAGCTTCCCTGCGATAACAGGTGATAACAGGAGCGGGAAGCAGGAAGCGGGAAGCAGGAAGCGGGAAGCAGGGAGCAGTGAACAATTAAAAATAACTCCTCTTGGTTCTATCGCTACGCGAGGAGCAGTGAGTAGTGAGCAGTGAGAGGTCAATTTCACCTTCCCGATTCCTTCGAGATCTGCAATTGGTCGGCGGTATTGTAACGCACAGTGATTTTGTTTTGCCAAACGGCAACGAGAAGCGGCATCCTGAAGCGGCAGTAGAAACGGCAATGGAAACGGCAAAAAGCAGGAAGGGGTGAAAGAGTGTAAGGGGAAGGTTGAGGGTTGCAGGTCGTTTGGCTCCGGCCATATCCAGCAACTCACTATCCGGTTAAACGGTCATTTTTGATGCCAAAAATGCACCTCTAAGGCCCAAATAAGCCATGATTTGGGCCTATTGTCAGGTAAATTCCATTTGTTAGTTTGGCCCGACCCCTTTGCGCTTTGCGATGATGCCCCCCCTGAACACGCAAGCTATATAAGATGATAAATCGAAAGGGACCGGCTTTGGGTCTTCGCGTTCCGACCTCGAATGCGACTGGCCATTGATCTGAGAGGCACGTGGGACATGAATGCGGTCTAATCCCAAAACAATACGTCTATCCAGTCCACATTGCCATCCCCTTTGCATTTCGGACACTCACCAGTTGCAGAGCATTTAGGACATGGTCTCCTTTTCCGAACACTCGGGGATACCACGAGTACCGATTTAGTACCGTTACACTTAGGACATTGTCCTGTCCCCTTGCACTTCGGGCAGATTGCTTTTCCGTCGAGGTCGCTTTGCAAAAAATCCCCTCCTCACATTTCTTGTCTCCGAGGCGACTCCCTGAATCTTCATCAGCAGGCCAGAATCCACTTTTACCGTCCCCTCCTATCCAACGCTTCCCGAATAGCGAGGATAAACTCAAAAAATACCCTTGTCTCAACCTTTTTTCCTCGTGGAGTGAGATCGGTTAGCATCTGGCGGCGCAGACCCTTCGTTAGTTCCAACTGTACCCCCTTGCCGCTTGCAGACAGGTTACAGAGGTTGTCTGGATGGACCCCATGGAGATTTTGATTTGGATGTTTCTCGACTGAAAACCCCTGACGCTGCAGACGTTCTGTGGTCTTGTGAATCAGCATGGAATCCAGGCCGCCTATAAAGGCCGAGGAATCTTTATCAGCGCAGCCATGGATTGTAATGACTGTTTCCGACATTTTTGCAAGCCAAACGGCCTTCGGCTCATCGAAGCATGTGCTTGGAATATGAAGCACCGAGTTCCCGCTTGGTTTCATTCCCTCGAAAGAATAAAATGCATGGTCATCACCAGCAATGGCATCCGCGATCTCCGAGGTTCCCGGCTCGATCTCGCCTCCGTGTGGGGCCATTATGCAGTAACCTGTGGTGCCCTCGCGCCAGCGGATTCTGAAATCCACCCCTTCTACTTCATTTTCGGAAAGGTCATTGTAATTGTAATAAGTGTCCACCATTACCTCTTCGGGCATTACCTTTACGAAGGTTGCCTTATATCCGTCGTCGGGTTGGCTCGCTCTTTGTCTACCCAATTCCACACCTCACCCTCATTTACTTTAAATGCTGCAGCTACGTGCCTCACCAGATCGCAGATCAACAGTCCGTAATGCTGGTAATTATGAGAACCTGGGTGAATGTGGGTTACCACTTTACCGTCGGCCTCGAACATCAGGACGAGCGGCTTTTCAATTATCATGGGCTTTCGCTCCTGTTTCATTGGATTGTTCCCCCTTTGGCTCAGTTAACAGTTTTGGGGTCGGACCAAGGTAATAACTCGGTATCTATGGATAAATGTTAAAAACACTGGCCTTATCAGGGCTTAAAAGCTCCTTTTCTACCACAAAATGATAGCTCTAAGCCGGGCTGGGGCTCGCGTAGCTCGGCTTGCGTTAGATGATCGTTTTTAACCCTAAAAATACACTTCTAAACCTCATATCAGCCATGATATTACATCATTGCCACGTCATTTTAGTCAGTTATATCGGGCAGACCCATATGGGTTCAAATTTTACCGGACAGTAGTGAATTTATATTATAATCGTATACGTTAGACCGAAGCGGGACGGCAGTGAACTGTGCCCCTTGCTGCGGCGTATCGTGAACGGTTGGAGAGGTAGTAATGTCCAGAAGCATCGCCCATCTCGTGCTGTTTTCGATAATCCTGACGGCTGCCCCGGCCGGGGCGGTCGATGCCGATTCCGTAATAGGCTTCTGGAATACTCAGGATCATGATGCGCTCTTCGAGATATACAGATGCGGGTCACTTTACTGCGGAAGAATCTCCAGCCTGGAAGAACCCAACTATCCGCTCACTGACAAACTGATGCCCGGCATGCCCAAGGTAGACAGACATAACCCAAATCCCGCTCTTCGAAATCGAACTCTTGTCGGTTTGCCCCTGATATTCGGATTTCATTATGAAGGGGATAATTCCTGGCAGGGTAAGATTTATAACCCCGAGAATGGAGAGACATACCGGTGCAATTTTTCAATGGCTGGAGAGGATCGTCTCAAGGTAAGGGGCTATATAGGGATTCCACTCCTGGGGAGAACCCAGACCTGGACCAGGTTTTCAGATAAGAGTCGATAGCTCTAAAACCGAATGAAGTCCGAACATCGAAAAGTTCCCTTGTTTGTTAGCATTCAACGTTCCAGTTCCTCAGCTCGAGCCAGACACTCTTTCGCCCTTCTATATCCCAAATCAATCATCTCGGGCGCCCGATCGAACTCCAAGGTCTGACATGCGTTTCTGGGAATCTCGATGACAATGTCTGGTGGATAGGCGGCAAGCTTATGTCGTGCTATGGCGCTCTGCATAGTCTCAAACGCCTGCATGGCGATATTGTACGCCCCCCAATCCCGCTCTCTGCTTGTCACGGATTGTTGGAGGCGGTTTATAAAGCGATTGATCTTTTCACGAAACGAAGATGAAGGGACCTTTGGAGCAGCTTTGATGGCACTCAGTTTATCCGGACTCTCCGCCGGGCCGCCCAGATTTACGGCAATAGTCATATGAGTTTCATCACCAAACGTTGGCGCAATAGGCACAGGATTTAAAACCCCTCCATCAACAAGAACGACTCCTTTGTACTTAAACGGAGTAAAAAGAAGGGGTATTGAGACAGACGCCCTTATGGCATCAAAAAGACTACCTGACTTTATCCATATTTCTTTCTGGCCTTTTATATCAGTCGCAACAGCAGTATATGAAATTGGGAGATCTTCGATTAATCGATCTCCAACTAAATTAATCAAAGTATTGATGAGCTTATCGCCTCTAACCAGTCCGCTCTTTTCCCATGAAAGATCAAGCAAAGTGACTATGTCGACTTTCGTTATCGAACCCACCCATTGTTCATATTCATCCAGTTTTCCAGCCGCATATATTCCCCCTATTAGTGCACCAATTGAGGAACCGGCTATTGATTGTATTTTGTAATCATTTTCTTCAAGCCAATGAATAACACCAATGTGCGCTAATCCGCGAGCACCACCACTTCCAAGAACCAGGGATACAGTTTCCATATTGTTTTCCAAGTTTGGAGGCGGGCCAAGGTCCAGTGTTTTTTACATTAAAATCAGCTATTTGGGAAACAGCCTGGATTCCGGCCTCCGCCGGAATGACAATGTCATTGGCAATATTCAGGCGTTTCTCCCACCAGAGAACCCTTTTTCATCACTCTGATATGGCACTTTTCCATAACCCACGGATTTTGGCATCCTATAATCCAGCCTTACGCAGCACTTCCGGCGGGATATTGGCGCCGAGTTCCTCTGCTCTTTTCAAGTACTTCCGGGCTTGATTGAGGTCTTTGCCTTCCTCAAGATAACAGAGCCCAAGAGCGTAATGCACTCTCGGGTCATTTTGTTTCGCGGGAAGACTTCTAGCGAGATATTCAATTGACTTACCATAATCTTTCATTTGGTAGTAGATCACGCCCAGCTCATAATGCGCGTCCGCGACCAGCGGAGAATTGAGCTTAAGGTAGAGTTGCTCGGCTTTTTTAAATTGCTCGGATGCAACATTCAGTTCGCCCGAAGCCAGATATACCGTTCCAAGACCGTAGTAGACCTCGGGATCATCCGGGTTCATTTTCAAAAGGACCCGGTACTCGGAGATGGCGTCGTCCATTTTGCCCTGATAACGATAGGCGACGGCAAGGTTGAGATGGGCGACGTGGTTACCCGGCAAGACCCCGATGGAGCGTTTATACCAATAGACCGCCTCTTCAAACTTTCCCTGTCTGCGAAGCAACTGTCCCAGGTTATCCATGGCATCACAATAGTTCGCATCCAGTTCGATTGCCCTGGAGCATGCCTTCATCGCTGATTCAAAATCACCTTTGCCCGACAACTCCAAACCTTTGTTGTAAAGCTCCCCGGCCGTTTGGTTCTTGGTGGGGCACAACACGATTTCCTGTAACGCGGGCTGGTTCCCGGCAGCGGAGGGCGTATTCTCCCCCGGGTTTGGATATCCTTTACCGGAAAGGCTCAAGACAACAATGATAGTAATAATAAATGCCTTGAATTTCATTGCGTGATTTCCCTTCCAAATAGAAACCCTTGGATTCAGGGGTTTTACCCACTGGACCAGACTTCCTCCGGCCCCTGAAATGGTTCTTTCATGGAGACGGGTCCGCCACGATAGCAGCCCAATTTATAAACGTCCAGGCTCAGCTGCGGCCCTGACGGCGCGAAGCAGCGGACGGGATAGCGGCAGGCGCACCTTTGTTTTGCGGCGCTCTTGTCCACGCGATCTTAGCTATGCTCTTTGAACACGCCCTTTGCCAGCGTGATCGCAGACATCGCCGTAGGCCACCCCGAATAAAATGCAAGGTGCGTGATTACCTCCACAAGCTCCTCTTTGGTCACACCGTTTTCGAGTGCACGGGCGAGATGGAAGGGCAACTGCGCCGTTCGATTCAGGGCAACGAGGGTCGCGACGGTGATAAGGCTGCGGTCGCGCTTGGAAAGACCCGGTCTTTCCCACACGTCTCCAAAAAGAACGTCATCGGTAAGTTCAGCCAGCTTTGGCGCGATATCTCCAATCAAGTCCCGTATCGTAGGGCTGCGCTTGTCATCTGCCATGAGGCTACTCCTTTGGTCTGAGGTGGACAGAGTGATGAAGCTCGCATAGCGAACTTCAAAACTTTCCAGTATCTTTAAAAAAGTCGCTCATCAGGGACACCAGCCCATCTTCTAAGAAAAACAGCGTCACTCCCTCGTTCTCATAGGGCTCATTCTTCCTGTTGATTCCCCTGTTTCTCCAGTGGGCTGCGACCTTATCCTGTTGGGCAATGGTGTGCTCGACCGTAAAGGTGAGTTCAGGATACTGGCGGAAAAGAATCTGGAAGAATTTGAGGATTCTTTCCTTGCCGATTAGCGGCTGAGTCTTTGGAAAAAAAAGGCGGGCATCTTCTTTTAGAAAATTCGCCATTTGCCCCAGATTTTGGGTGCTGAAGAATTCAAAAAATTGAGTTACCTTACCGCTAAGATCCCGCATGCGACTTCTTCCCGCAGTGGGGCCAACTCACTGCATCCCCTTTTAGTGGATTCCGCAACAACTGAGAGAGTTGGCTGTATCAGACTAAACTGATCTGTGGAGATTTATAGCCTCAGGCCTGCTTCAACAATGAAAGCCCCCCGAAGCCGGTCTTTCAGTTCGTAATTTATCACATATACCACCACGCCCTGTTTACTGCCACATTCTTCTAGGGCCTTGCGAATAAGATCGCCAGGCAATGTCCATCTGCGCCCCAAACAACGAGCGGCCTTTTGCCTAGTTCCAGAAGACCAGTTACGGTGACTTCCATATCCCCATATGTATTTTCTCCTTTTCGTTTTCGTTCTGCACACCAAGATTTTTCTTTCATTTACTCGATTATGTGATAAAAAGTGCAATAATGGTTAACCGGATCGTCTCCATAAGGTTAACCATCGTATACATTAACCGGAAAGGTGAAATTGGATGGAAAACGGGGAATTGAAATCGATTCGGGAAGCGGCGGAAAACGATCAACCTATATCCGGGGAGCTGGCGCTTTATGTCTTGCGCTCCCCTGCCGCCGATCTGCCCCGGATTTTCGCTGCCGCAAGTACGGTTCGCTACCGCTCTTTCGGCAACTCCGTGCGGTTGTGTTCGATCTTGAGCGCGCAAAGCGGGGCCTGTTCCGAAGATTGCGGATTTTGCGCCCAGGCATCCTGCCATAATACCGATATACAGACCACCCCGCTCTGCTCAAAAGAAGCAATGGCCGAGGCTTTCGATGCAGCCGCAGAGCTTCCCGTTACGCATTTTGGGGTAGTCACCAGCGGCTGCGCGCTTTCAGAAAACGGGGTCGAGCGCGTGTGCAGCGCAGTGCGGCAGAAGAAACATCGGCGCGTGAACTGGTGCGGCTCGCTCGGGTGCCTGGACTACGATCAACTGTGCGCCCTAAAGGCATCGGGGCTGAAGAGATTTCATCACAACCTGGAGAGCGCGCAGAGCTTTTTCCCGCAAATCTGCAGCACACATAGCTGGGAGCAGCGTCTGGAAACGGTCAGGAACGCCAGGAGAGCCGGGTTGGAGGTCTGTTCGGGCGGAATTTTCGGTCTTGGCGAATCGTTTGAGCAACGGGTCGAGTTTGCATTGACCCTGGCGCGCGAAGCCATTGATTCCATTCCTCTCAATTTCCTGATTCCCATCGCCGGGACAAGGCTCGAGAATATGGAAATCATGAAGCCCCTGGATATATTGCGCACCGTGAGCATGTTTCGCCTGACCAACCCCCGCGCCGAGGTGAAGGTTTGCGCCGGGCGCGTGCACCTGGGCGACTTACAGTCCATGATATTCCACGCCGGGGCCAATTCAATGATGATAGGCTCGCTCCTGACTGTTGCCGGCGGCGACGTGGACCGGGACCTTCAGATGCTCCGAGACCTCGAGGTCGAATATGCGTTTTGAGGCGTGGATCGATGAAGAGATCGCCCAATTGCGAGAAAAAAGCCTCGAGCGCCGTCTTTCGGTTTTCAGCGAGGCCGGTGGAAAGATACAGATCGATGGCAGGACGTTTCTCAATTTTTCCTCAAACGATTACCTGGGGCTTGCACGCCACCCGGAAGCAATCTCTGCAAGCCGTAAATACCTAGAATCGTATGGCTGCGGGGCGACTGCTTCCAGACTGATAACAGGCACCCTTGACCCACATGATGAACTGGAGCGGGTAATTGCCGCTTTGAAGGGATATCCCGCGGCCCTGGTCTTCGGCAGCGGATTTCTAGCCAATGCCGGCGTCATAACGTCGCTCGCCGGGCGCAGCGATCACATATTTGCCGACAAACTGGCCCATGCCAGCATCATCGACGGCATCGTGCTCAGCCGGGCCAACCTGAAGCGTTTCCACCACAACGACCCCGACCATCTCCGAACCCTTTTGAAACAGTGCCCTGGAGGCGGCCGCAAACTCGTTGTCACCGAGTCCGTTTTCAGCATGGACGGAGATATCGCCCCGCTTGCCGATATAACTTCCACGGCTGTCGAATACGGAGCGATGGTAATGGTAGATGAGGCGCATGCGACAGGCGTATTCGGCCCGGGCGGGAGCGGTTTGATCAGGGAAAACGGCCTCGAGGAAAGCATCAGTGTGTCAATGGGCACACTAAGCAAGGCGCTCGGCGGATACGGCGGGTTTATAGCATGCTCGTCCGCTCTGCGGGAACTGCTGGTAAATCGCGCTCGAGCGTTTATCTATACGACCGGACTTCCACCGGCAGTTGTGGGAAGCGCTCTGGGCGCGCTTGCCGTGATTCAAAAGGCAGGCAATCCGGGCGCAGAGCTTCTTCGCCGGGCTGCAAATTTCAGGAAACGGCTTCAGGATGCCGGCCTTAACACCCTGAACTCGCAAAGCCAGATCATTCCGGTGCTCATCGGCGAAAACGCCAAGACGCTCGCAGTCGCGCAGCGACTCAAATCAAAAGGCATACTTGCCGTGGCTATTCGCCCTCCAACGGTGCCCGAAGGAACTGCCCGCCTGAGGCTTTCGGTCACGCTGGACCACAGCGATGAAGACCTGGAGCGGGCCGCCGGAGAAATTGCCGCCGAGGCAAAGCTTTTCAGACAGGATTAACAGGATTAACAGTAAAAAAATGCAAAGGGGACGGGATGCACGACCCGGCCCTGACAGAACAAATTATAGGTACAACCTGGTATTACCAGCGGGGATGCAAAATGAAAAAACCTTCGGTCCTGCTCATTTCCGGCTGGGCGCACGGAACGCAAGCCATGCATCCGCTGGCCGAGGCTATGGCGGAATCCCATCGGGTCACTTCTCTTTCGCTTGCCGGCCCCGGCGTACCCGCGACCAACGTCCGGGACAGGCGACGTGGCGGAACCAAAGGGAAAACCTACGACCACCAGAGGGGTACGGGAGAAGGGGCAGTTTCAATTTCCCCATATGCCAGCGCAATTGCCCTCCAGCTCAATAAGTCAGCCGAGCCTTCCTGTATCGTTGGATGGTCAACCGGGGGCATCGCGGCGATCGAGGCGGCGGCCAATTATCCGGAAAAAGTCTGCGGCCTGGTGCTTTTGAGCGCAACAGCGCGGTTTTGCTCAGACACCGGATATAGCGCGGGGGTCGCCCCTGCCGTTCTGCGCGCAATGATCCGAGGGCTGAAAAGAAGCCCTGAAGCGGTGATCGCCGATTTTCTCCAGCAGGCGCTTTATCCTCTTCGCATCCAGGAAGATGAACTGGCACGCAGAACACAGAACGCACTCGAACGGGGAACGAATTCCCTTATCGAAGGGCTCGAATATCTCGCACGCGCGGACCTGCGCGACGCTCTGCCGGCAATAACCGCCCCCTGCCTCATAATCCACGGCAGACAGGACAGGATCGTGCCACGGGAGGCAGCCCAATTCCTGGTGTCAAAGCTCCCGGTCTCAGATGTCGAATTGCTGCCTTCCGCCGGTCATTCTCTCATCGAGCAGCGCGCGAAGGAAGTTACCTATCGAATTCTAAAGTTTCAGGAATCACTCAGATGAACCAGACTGCTTACTCATCATCGATTTCCGCACGCTTCGCCGCAGCCGCGCAAACTTATCACGATGAATCCAACGTGCAGCGCACAGTTGCTGAAAAGCTTGCGGCTTCGTTACCTGCCGGCAAGAAAATCGACAGCATCCTCGAAATCGGTTGTGGGACGGGGTCCCTGACTGAACTGCTGAGAAGACGTTTCCCGCGCGCCCTGATTTATGCCGTAGATGTAGCCCGCCCGATGATAGATCTGGCCAGAGAGCGGATCGGGGAACGCGGCCGCATCCACTGGCATGTGGCCGATGCCCGGCAGTTTCGCCCCGACAGGGATTTTGCCTTGATTATCAGCAGTTCGGCCCTGCATTGGATGACCCCGGTATCTGAGACAGTCAAACGACTCGCCGGCATGCTCGAACCCGGAGGAAGCCTTGTTTCGGCGCTGATGGTAAAGGGGACACTCGAGGAACTCCGTGCCGCTCGAACGTGCCTGTTTCCCACCAAGACAGCCCCGGTATGCCTGCCGGACGCGGAACAGGTCCTGGAGGCACTTGCGGCGGCGGAACTCAGGGTCGAGCGAAGCAGCCAGGAAGTCTTCCGGGAGCGCTATGACTCAGCGCGCGGATTTCTTCGAAGCCTAAACCGGCAGGGCGTTACGGGGACAGCGAACAGCGGATGCAAGCTGCTCAACCGAACCGAATTACGAAAGCTGATCGGATATTACGAGCAGACATTTGCGGCCCCCGGCGGCGGGGTATTCGCAACCTACCGAGTTCTTTATGTAACGGCAAGGCATCCCGCGCCCACACAAAGCGTCCGTTAGACACCCAATGCGGTCGCCTCCCGCGCTCCGCGATGTGAAGCTATTATAACTCATATATGTAAATCTATTATACGAGGAAGACGAGATGATTCCACCGGGAAAAGGAGTCTTTATTACGGGCACCGACACGGACGCAGGCAAAACAATTGCAGCGGCGGCCGTGCTGGTCTCGATGCGCGCCTCCGGGATCGACGCCGTTCCTATGAAACCGGTCCAGACCGGCGGGCGGTGGGACCGCCGGCCGGGTCCGGCGCTGTCTTCGACTGCGCCTCTAAGGACGAACGGCGGGGCGGGCGGCAGGCCAGGCATCGAACTGCAAAGCCCCGACCTCACGTTTTGCCTCCGGATGGCTGAACTGCGGCCGGACCCCGACGAACTGCACGATATGGTCCCTTTCATCTACGAACCCGCGTGTTCGCCTCATCTCGCTGCGGCCAAAACGGGCCGTGAAATTTCGCTTGACCGGATTCTTGAGGCCTTTAGCAGCCTGCTCCGAAAACACGATCGAGTAGTTGTTGAAGGCGCGGGAGGCGTGCTGGCGCCCATTTCCGCCAATCAAACAATGATCGACCTGATGGCGATGCTGGGGCTTCCGGTTATCCTGGCGGCCCGCCCCGGTCTGGGCTCAATAAACCATACGCTGCTTTCGATCGGGGAGATTGAACGCTCAGGCCTCACGCTGCATGGGATAATTTTTTGTGAGACTACAAGCGCGGGCTGGGGAGAAATCGAGGAAAACAACGTCGAAACAATCGCCAGGATGGGAAAAGCACGAGTGCTGGGACGCATTCCGTATATGGCCGAGTTGGCTGAAGAAAACGGCATCAGTCCTCAGGTTTTCAGAAGATATTGTGCGCAGTTAATACCCTCTAACATTATGTATTTCGCATAATCCGTAGGAGCGGTGCTATTCGAAGCTACAGGGGTTACAGGGTACTGGCTGTTTCCGGAAAAAAGGCATCTTGAAACAGGATAAGTTATGAAGAACATTACCGATTACTATCTCGAGCTTGATCTGGCAAGTCTGTGGCACCCGTACACGAAACATTCGGCGCTAAGGGACGGTTTCCCCGTAATGACGAGAGGCGAAGGAGTATTCCTTTTCGACAGCGCAGGCAACCGGTACGTGGATGCAATTTCTTCATGGTGGGCTTGCAACCTGGGCCACAGCCACCCAAGACTCGTCCAGGCCATCATAGGTCAGGCCGGCAAACTCCAGCACAGTATTCTAGGCAACCTTACGCACCCCTGCGCAGCAGAGCTTGCTTACAAACTGGTAGGGCTCTTCCCCGACAGGAACAGGAGAACGCTGTTCGCAAGCGATGGGGCCAGCGCGGTGGAGGCCGCGCTAAGGATTGCCGTTCAGTACCGGCACAACAAGGGGGAGAGTGGCCGTTACAGGTTTGCCGCATTCGAGGACGCCTATCATGGGGATACCATCGGAGCGATGGCAGTTGGGTACCTGCCTTCTTTTCACAGCGCATACCGGCCCCTGCTGTTCCCGGTCTACCAGGTAAAAGCCCCGGACTGCTCCGGGTGTCCCTTCGAGGCAGATCCCGAGACGTGCGGTTTGCAGTGCTTTTCTTCCCTGGAGCGCACGGTCAAAGAGCACGCCAGTGAGCTTTCGGCCGTAATTGTGGAGCCGTTATGCCAGGGGGCCGCCGGAATGAGAATGTATCCGGCCAAATACCTGCGAAGGCTGGGCGAGCTTTGCAAAGAAAATGGAGTGCTGCTTATCGTAGACGAGATCGCCATGGGTTTTGGACGAACCGGCAGGATGTTTGCCTTTGAACACGCAGGCATTGACCCGGATATCGTCTGTCTTGGGAAAAGTCTCTCGGGGGGTTATCTTCCAATCAGTGCGGCGGTGGTGAAACAGGAAATCTTCGAAACCTTTACTGATGAACCCGAGGACCATACATTTTACCACGGGCACACTTTTGCCGGTAACCCCATTGCGGCTGCGGCGGCCATCGAGTGCCTGAATGTGTACGGGGAAGAAAATATAGTGGAAAAAGCCGCACGCTCAGGGGAGGTCCTCGCTGAGCACTTCGAGGCTTTTAAGGCAATTACCGGTGTGGTGAACGTCCGCTGCCTGGGAATGATTGCCGCGTTGGATTTGACCGAAAAAGAAGGCAAAACCGGGGCAGATCGCGCCCGAGGCGTCTGCCTGAGGGCACTGAAAAAGGGCATCCTGATTCGGCCGCTCGGCGCCACCATTTACCTGATGCCGCCATTGATTACCGATAATGAGGTTTTGGCCCAAACCGTGAGGGTATTGCTGGAAACGGTTGCCGAAGGTTAATTAGTAAGGCCATGAAACTTATGCAAAATCTCGTTTACCTTATTTCTGCCATTCTTGTGGCGCCCGTTATCATTCTTGGCGCCATGATACTTTTCAGCCACCCTGAAGCCCCGCCGCCGCTTGAAGCTGTGGTGAAAGATAGCGCCCTGATCGCCGGCTTTTCTCAAAGCCTTCCCCCGCTTGAGTTTTATCAGGCCCGCGATGGACAAAAGCTGGCCTATCGGCTCTATGAAGGCCGGCCGGGCCGAGGCGTGGTAATTGCCGTTCATGGTTCAACCGGGTCTTCCATCGCCATGCACGCCATAGCCGCAGCTTTGCAGGCGCACGGACATACCGTATATGCCATAGATCTGCGCGGCCACGGCGAAAGCGGAAAACTGGGTGATGTAAGCTACATCGATCAGCCGCTGGATGATCTGGCTGACCTGCTCGATAAGATCGACGGCACCCAGGCATCCGAAAAGAAAATCCTGCTTGGCCATTCTTCGGGCGGAACATTTGCCTTGAAAGTTGCGGCGGATCGTCTGAGCCGGCAATTTGACGGCTTTGTAGCCCTCTCTCCGCCTTTGGGCGCCTCAAAAAGCACGAACCAAGCCCAATGCGGGTGGTTGGGCCAACGCTGCCGTACCACGCATCATAGCCTTGTCGATTCTCAATCGCTTTGGAGTACACATCCTGGATCATCTGCCGGTCGTTGCTTTTGCGACGGAAGCAAATCCCCAAGGGAACCGCGCCACTGTTTATAGCCATGCGTTGTTGACGTCCCTATCCCTGCCAAGGCCCTGGGAACCGGCTGTGGCAAAGATTGACAAACCGACCGTGGTCATGATCGGCGAAACGGACGAAATCTTCAATGCTGCCGCCTACGGTCCGGAAATCGCAGCCGTCAATCCCAGGATCCGTGTCGTTGTTGTGCCGCAAACCGGACATATGGATATGGTCCTGAATTCCAATGCGTTTCTCCCGGAGGGCGTGGTTGTCGATGAACTCATGCAAGCGGCCCACTAACGAGAGCTCCCCAGTTTAAGTAACTCGCAAAGGCCCCCTGGTTTGGCAATCAAGAGTGGTTCATGCGGCAAACGAGTACCTGCAAGACGTGGAAGGAGAGTATCTGTGTGCTGTGAACTCGCCCTGTGGGAGCTTTTTGACTTTCTTGCCCTGAAAGGGCTGCATAGTGTAGCCCAGGGTAAGCGGAGCGCCACCCTGGGGAGAATAGGAACACGAATTATTTGTAATACCCTGAAAGGGTTACATAAAAAGAATATTTACGATGAAATAACGGCGCGCTTAAACAGCAAGGGATTGGCTATGAAACCCCTACAGGGTAAAAACAGGTTCTTGTTGGCGTCACAACCCCAGGGGGCACCTCGCGGAGCGTAGAGATCGTGGGCTATTATATGTAGCCCCTTCGGGGCAAAAACCCAAACACAGGTATGCATTTGCCGGAAGACCCTTATTAATTTGGCGAAAAATGAACAAAATCCGGCCGGTTTTTGTGCCATTTAGTTCAATTAGCTTGACACTATATCTTTCATACAATAGACTCTCCGCACTCCTGATAAAAGCGAAGATTTTAAAATAACTATCCGCGCTTTTTTTTCTGAAGCGTTCTTTCGTGTTCATGCGCGAGCGAGTTCTATTGCTGCTCTTTTTCTTCGCTGATGCTAGAGATGCTGATCTAAATCCATCTGTGCACTCTTGTTCCAAGCTGATGTCCTCGCTTCGCTATTCCACTGGAAAGGAGGTGGTGGCAGTCCCCCCGTCTTGATAATACGCGCGTTGATTCGAGCCTTGTATTCCGAAGTTGAAATTCATTTTTCACTGACGCATTCTCTTTGAGGAGGGGTTTACCATGGCTGGACAAGGAACGGGAAATCCGGCAGTCGTTGGATTGGCAGGCTTTGGCATGACAACGCTTTTGCTTCAGTTTCATAACTTGGGCTGGTGCGGGAGCGGGATTGTTTTTTGCACCGCTTTAGCGTTTGGCGGGGGTGCACAACTCATAGCAGGGTTCCAGGAATTCAAGGCCGGGAACAATTTCGGCTACAGCGCCTTTGTATCCTATGGCGCTTTCTGGATCGCATTGGCGTTCATTTTCTTGGTTATGGACCTGCAGCACGCACCAAACAGTTTTATTGGAGATCATCTTAAGATTACCGGTACCGATGTTGGAATGTTTCTCGTAGGGTTCACCATCTATACGGCAATCATGTGGATCGGTTCGTTTGCAGTCCACACCGCAATGTTTCTTACCTTCCTTACACTTTTGCTGGGCTTTATCGGCCTTGATCTGGTCTTTTTGGCCGGCATGAAAAATTTGTTGATCATTACCGCATGGGATTTGGTCGTTTGCGCTCTTCTTGCATGGTACATGATGGCTCATGTAATCTTTCTGCAAGTTTTCGGCAGGAATGTCCTGCCGGTGGGCGGCCCCCTGGTCAGCAAGCCGGCAGCTTAGTCCGTCGCATTCCATAAACTGTTTCATTATATAAACAAGCAGCCGGATCGACACGGCGATGTCGTCCCGGCTGTTTTTTTGGTTCTGTTTACAGATCCGCCGCCTTGTAGTTTGACTCGACTATTCGGGCAAGGCTCTCGCGCGTATTCAGGTCCGGGTCCTCCTGAACCAGGTCGAACAGATGATTGAGAACCTTTCCCACTTCCGGCCCCGGCGGAAGATCGAGAATTTTCATAACATCATGTCCGCCAAGGGCAAGCTCGCGCACGCTAAGAGCCGACATCCGGTCTAGCTGTACTTTCATCCTGGCTCGAAGCTGCCTGATTTCTTCGATTCCGCATTCCACATACCCTCCGGAGAGGACTTCGGCTTCGGCAAGCGCTATGAAATCGTCGATAAGCTCCGGCTGGACAGCCGCTATGAACCGCCTGATATGGGCGTCTTTCCAGAAGGGCGCCGCCGGAGGAAGCTGCTGTGCAACAAGCGTGGACACTTCATGGATGCTTTTGTTCGACATGTTCCACATCTTCATTGTTTCCCCTGCGCTTCGGGCGCTTTCGCGCCTTAAGTCCATCTTTTGCCCGTCATCTCCCGCCTCGGCAGTTGAAGCGGCTATTTTGTGAAAAAGAGCGGCAAGCCTTACCCGAATTGTCTCCGGACAATTAACGATACATGCAAGGGTATGATCGAAGATGCTGACGGCTGATCCCATGCCGGTTTCGATGTTCACGGGCGCATCGAGGCCGGGAAGCAACCTTCCAAGTGCGCCGCTCTTTCTGAGCAGGTCAAAAGCCCCGGACACGTTGGCGGCCAGGAGTATCTTGAGTATTTCGTTGCGAATCCGCTCGCCTGAAACGCTCTGAAGCTTTCCAGACAACTCCCGCATGGCGTCTAAAGCGGTGTTATCGACCCTAAAGCCGTAAATTCCGCAAATCCTTGCGGCCCGAACGATCCGCAGCGGGTCTTCAGAAAACCTGTCCCGAGGATTTCCAACCGCCCTGATCAGACCCGCTTTCAAGTCCTCGCGGCCTCGATGCGGGTCGATCAGGTCACCGTGCGGATATGAAAGCGCAAGCGAATTGATCGTAAAATCCCGCCGCCCGAGGTCTTTCAATATTCCGGCCTCCCCGTGAGGCTCAAAGCTGGTTACTTCAATATCGCGGGTCCTTGTGCGGACCTGAACAGTGCCGTGCCGGATTCCCACCGGGATCACCCCTGGGAAAAGTGAGACGATCTGCCCGGTGCTTGCGCTGGTTGCAAGGTCCCAATCTTTTGGTTCGATCTCGAGAAGAAAATCCCGCAACGCGCCGCCAACGACCCACACCTCAGCTCCGGCCTTGTGGATTTTTTCCATTACCCCGAGAACATCGTCAGGGACAAAGCGGAGTCCGACTCTCACCTGCCCCGCTGTACTCCAGCATAGATCTTCACCAACCACGCTGCGATCCTTCCACCATTGCGATTTTCAAAAAGGCTTGATCTTTTCGCCATGGCAAATATAATAGCGAGATATGACTTGGGGCAAGCAACTTTAAGGCTTAATCGAATCCGCCGATTAGCCGATATAATCTGCAAGGCAGGATTTTTAGATGGATACAAAACAGGCATACGACAACATGCAAGCAGCAAATCGTATAATCGAAGATTTCCCCATCAGGAAATACGTTCTCAACATGCTCATTTTTTTCGCGGAGATTGCGGTCTGTTTTGCCATTGCCTACGGTATTCGGTCTTGACTTGTTCGTTTCGGGCGGGTATATGGACCCGAACGTGAGAAAATGCATTACGTTGGAGACTTAGCATGATCACTTCCCTCACTCTACTCGCGCTACTCATTCTACTACTTAGTCCGCTTCGCCGGACCGGAGAACCTTTTGCCTTTCTCTTCCTATGACGCAAACTGAGACTGACTGACAACTAAAGGCCATGGGTTCTCCCCATGGCCTTTTTGCGTTTTGAAGCTTTTTTTGATTTTTAACAGCCGGCATGGACAAAGGGGAACACGATGAGCAGAAAAATACATATTTTTGACACCACGCTCAGGGATGGGGAACAGGTCCCGGGCGCTAAGCTCAACAAGAGACAAAAAATTGAAATCGCCCAGCAGCTTGCAAAGCTCAAAGTTGACGTAATTGAAGGGGGTTTCCCCTGCTCTTCTCCAGGCGATCTCCAGGCGGTCAGGGCAATTTCGCAACAGGTCGAAGGCCCGGTGATAGCGGCCCTTGCCCGCGCGGTGAAAGAGGATATCGATATGGCATGGGAGGCGGTCCGCGAGGCGCAAAGACCGCGGATTCACGTTTTCCTTGGCTCATCGGATATTCACATACTGAAGAAACTGCGGAAAGACCGTGAAAGCGCTCTGGAGATGGCTGTGGGGGCGGTAAAATATGCAAGGAACCTGTGCGATAACATTGAATTCTCCACCGAAGACGGGTCGAGGACGGATTTCGATTTCCTGTGCCGTATTATCGAGGCGACCATTCAGGCCGGGGCAACTGTTATCAATGTTCCCGATACCGTAGGATATGCCCTGCCCGAGGAATTCGGCCACCTTATCCACAGAATTCGCGAGACCGTTCCTTCCATTCACCGCGCCCTTCTGAGCGTCCACTGCCACAACGACCTCGGGCTGGCGGTCGCCAACAGTATCGCCGCTATTCGCAATGGAGCGGACCAGGTTGAGTGCACGATCAACGGCATCGGGGAGCGGGCTGGAAACGCATCCCTTGAGGAAATCGTAATGGTGCTCAGGACAAGGTTTGCAAATTACCAGGCGACTACGGCCATCGATATCTCAGAGATATACCGTACGAGCCGAATGGTGAGCAGGATCATGAACATCCCCGTCCAGCCGAACAAGGCGATAGTTGGAAGCAACGCCTTTTCGCATTCTGCCGGGATTCATCAGGACGGGGTTCTCAAGGACAGGACCACATACGAAATCATGAGACCCGAGGACCTGGGGATAAAACAGCACACGATAGTGCTCACAGCCCGCTCAGGGCGAGCCGCCCTCAAGCACCGCCTCGCCGAACTCGGTTTTTCGGTCGCTCCCGAAGTCTTTGAGCGCGTCTACAATCGTTTCATCGATGTTGCTGACCGTAAAAAAGAAATCGGCACACAGGATCTTCAATCGATCGTTGAGATCGAGGTTTCCAAGGCGCCTGAAACATATAAAATGCACAGCCTGCAGATCATGAGCGGAAGCAAAATGGTCCCGCTCGCATCGGTAACTCTTGAGAGGGACGGACAACTTTACACGGACGCCGCGACTGGGAATGGTCCGGTTGACGCCGTTTTCAACGGGATAGAGCGAATCACCGGAGTTTCGGGCAAGCTTCGCGATTATGACCTTAAGGCGGTTACAATGGGCCGGGACGCACTTGGTGAGGCCATGGTAAGGGTGCAGATCGGCGATACGATCTATTCGGGTATAGGAACCAGTCCGGACGTGATAGAGGCCAGCGCCCGCGCTTATCTGAACGCTTATAATCGATACTTTGCAAACGGCGGCGCGGAGACGATCAAAAGTTGATATGCGGCTGCCGGTGCGGGCCTGCGTAGCGTGGAGAGCGGCGCCCGCCGATTGCGTGCAGGGCCGCCTCTGAGGCAGACCTTCGCGCAAAAAAGTATGCTGCGTGCCGGATACCGGATACTCAGCGAAACCTGGAGTCTTTATCCGGTATCCGGATTCGGATCTATTGCCCGTAAATAGCGCTTACGATTATCAAATCGTCCACTTTCTCGAAGTAAGCCACTTTGGGGAGCCATTGTTTGGTGGTCGGATGATACCATTTATACTCGACCCAGCCCTTCCCTTCGGTATTGGCCACATCCACTATCTCTCTTATGAATTTTTTTCCGTCTGAATCCATCAGGTCAATGAAGTCCTCTCCCACGAACTTCTCGTTTACTCCATGGGCCAGCATGGTTCCCTTTGGGTTGAGCACGTAAATGTACATTTCGTCCTGGATAAACATTCCCGTAGGGTTGGTAAATTCGGCAAGAGCGATCCTCTTGCCTGCGGCCCTATAAAATGATTTGGCGTTGTTCACCCAATCCCTTGCATCATCCTTGGTCCTCGAGCTCATCTTAGCCCTCCTCAGGGGTGGAAACCGAAAAATAAATTGAGAATGAAGTTAGAAGGCGCCATGTGATGGTTAATTTGAAACTAAGCGGACAAAATAAACCTCCTTGCTACAGGGTCAGCGTTAACATTTTTTTGAAGGTCCCAACGCAGACTGACGATGGCCCCCGCTGACGCATAGTGCAAACCGCGCAACAAAGCGCAAAGAATGAGCGCCATGGGGGACAGGAAAGCTCGTGAATTAAAATGCATACTAACGGGAAAATAGTCAATACCTTTTCCCCTTCGAACCGGGGGTCAGGTTTTTGCGGCGTGTGCGAGAATATTAATCAGGAGTTCAAGACCCTGGCTTTGTCAGCCGGAAGTCAATTTTGGCGCCGATTACGGGTATGTTTGCCGGGCACAATTCAGGTGCCCCTGCACCCGAATCTTATCAAAGCCTTCTTGTACAAATTGCCCTACATGTATTAATATACTTAATCGATTAAGGAGTTGAGCCCGGTCGGCCGGGAAAAATGAAAACATTCGAAACCGATGCAATCGTTTTGAGCACACGCGACTATGGCGAATCTGATCGCCTCGTCACGTTTCACTCCGCCGGGTTCGGGAGATTGCGCGGAATTGCCAAGGGCGCAAGGAGAAGCAGGAAAAGATTCGCCAATGTATTTGAGCCGTGCAGCCTTGTGCGTGTGGAGTGCCGGGAAAGGAATTCTTTTATCTGGATCGAAGCCTGCAAACTGGTGGAACCTTATCTCCCAATGCGCGCAGACATCGAGAAATGGGCATATGCAGCGCTTTTTTCCGAAATCATTCTTGAAATGGTCCCCGAAGGGGAATCCCACCTCGACCCGTTTCTTCTTCACAAGGAGACCCTGGAAAGATTGGAACGGGACAAAGACCCGCAGAATGTGTTAGTATTGGCGCTGTTGCGTTTTCAGTTTTTGATGGGATATATGCCTGCCCTGGACGGATGCGCGATTTGCAAACGCAAGTTGAAAACCGCCAACAAATGGTTTTGGCAGGCGGCAGACGGCAAACTTGTATGCGAGGATCACATTTGTCCGAATACCAGCTATGTCGCTTTGGATTCGGGGACATTGGCGTTAATACATTATTTGCGCAAGATTCCGCTTGAGAGAACATGGCGGCTTCGAATGCGCCGGGAAATTAAGGCGCCTCTTTTGATGGGACTTCTCGACTGGTTCTGCTATCATACCAGAAAGGAAATCCAGAGCATCAAGGTGCTCGAGCAAATTTTGCCATCATGTGGATTTTCCTGGCCTGCCAACAGAAAAGATTCGGCAAGGCAAAGGGATTCGTAAACCATTAGCTGACCCCGTCTAAACCGGAGCCGGCACTTTTGAGAAGGGTTTTTTTATGGAGTGGATCAGCCATTTCGAGGGAATCGCTCACAGCTCCCCGTGGCTTGCAATACTTCTTTCGTTTGCCGGAGGTGTTCTGGCGAGCTTTACCCCATGCACCTATCCCATGATGCCGATAACGGTTGCCTTTATCGGCGGGAAGGCGAACGGCAGCAGGCGCAGGGGGTTTTTGCTTTCGCTTTTTTATGTCCTGGGCATGTCGATTGTTTATTCAGCTTTAGCCATTTTTGCGGCCCTGACCGGACAGTTGTTCGGGGCTCTTACCGCCAGCCTCTGGGCTTACCTTATCGTCGGCAATCTTTGCCTTTTTTTCGGGCTCGTGATGCTCGATGCGGTCCCCCTTGTACCTCCCGGTTTTCTCAATAGCCTGAGGGTGAAGGAGTTTTCCGGCCACGATGTTTTTACCAGCATGATACTTGGCGGGGCATCGGCTTTAGTGGTGAGTACCTGCACCACCCCCATTCTGGGCGTTCTTCTGGCCATGGTTGCGGCGCAGCACCAGATCGCCCTTGGGGTTGGAATGCTTTTCTCTTTTTCAATCGGGTTGGGCGCGCTCGTGATTATAGTGGGTACGTTCACCGGATTGCTCACCTCGTTGCCGCGATCCGGGATATGGATGATTCGGGTGCAGAGGGTCTTCGGAGTGCTTATGATTCTGGCGGCGGAATATTTCCTCGTAAAGAGTGGAGGGTTTTTAATATGAACTGTTTTAAAAGCGGCACAATGTTCGGGGCGCTTTTCTTTTCCTTCATTTTGTTGATAACGGTTCTAATCGGTTTACCGGCCGTCGCTGACGAGCAAAAAGATACGGCGCCGGCTGTAGCTACGCCTGATTTTCAACTCCAGGACCTGAATGGAACAACCGTAACTCTAAGCCAGTTTAAAGGACAAAAGCCGGTTCTTCTCTATTTCTGGGCCACATGGTGCCATTTTTGCCTGGCTGCGCGCCCTGCGGTAGCTGAGCTGCGCAAGTCCGTCCCCGATGCCGATCTTGCAATACTTGCGATCGATGTAGGCAGCGGAGATTCGCTGGAGAAGGTGAAGCGTTTCGAAGATGCCAATCCTGCGCCTTATACCGTCTTATATGACGCTGATACGAAGGTCACGCGTTCCTATCGGGTGGAGGGAATACCCCATTTCGTCTTGCTGGGCAAAAACGGAGAGGTCAAATACGAAGGCAACCGACTGCCCTCGGACCCGATGAATCTACTCAAGTAGGCATGGGGAACAGAAAGCAGGATCGATGAAAGATGTGCTTACTGTCATCATGGCCGGAGGCAGGGGTAAGCGGCTGATGCCGCTCACCAAGGACCGATCCAAACCCGCTGTCCCTTTTGGGGGCATATACCGGCTGATCGACATCCCCCTGAGCAACTGCATCAATTCTCAGCTTTACAAGATTCTGATCTTTCCACAGTATAAATCACAATCCCTGGTGGACCACCTTGAAGAGGGCTGGAATATATTTTCCGGCGATCTCGGCCATTATTTGCGAGTAGTTGCCCCTCAACAGAGAACGGGAGAACAATGGTACCGCGGGACAGCCGACTGCGTGCGCCAGAACCTGTATCTGATCGAGCATGAGATGCCACGGCACCTTCTGATCCTCTCCGGGGACCATGTGTATAAGATGGACTATGCTGCGTTTCGGGATTATCACGAAAAAGTCCAGGCCGACGTGACCGTGGCTCTTTTGGAAGTGGACCGGTCACAAGGCCATGAATACGGGATTGCTGAAGTGGACGACAATCTCAGAATCCGCACATGGGAGGAGAAGCCAAAGGAGCCGAAGCCTATTCCAGACGATCCGGAGCGGTGTCTTGCCTCGATGGGGATTTACCTGTTCAGGACCGACCTGCTACTGGACCTGCTTCACAAAACAGACTATGACGATTTCGGAAAAGACATAATCCCCACACTCATAGACAAACTCAAAATCCAAGCTTACCCCTACAAGCGCATGAACCGGATTTCCGATTATATCCGCCAGGTAGATCCCGACGGATCCAGGAGGCTTCATCTGGTGGAAGCGACCCGCGACTCGCAGTACTGGAGGGATGTGGGTACGCTCGACTCCTACTGGAACGCCAACATGGATTTGACCGGCGTGGACCCCTTCTTCAACCTCTATGGGTCTCTTTGGCCTGTGAGGACACGACAGCGCCAGTACCCGCCGGCCAAGTTCGTTTTCAACTATCCCGAGCACGACGAACCGAGAACCGGGACTGCGGTGGATTCACTGGTTTCACCTGGCTGCATAATAAGCGGAGGGACAGTAAGAAGTTCGGTGCTTTCCTGGGATGTAACGGTGCGAAGCTGGGCGCAGGTTGACGAATCCGTGATCATGGACCATGTGGAAGTGGGCCGTCACTGCAAAATCAAAAAAGCAATCATAGACAAAGAAAACGTTATCCCGTCTTACACTGAAATTGGAATAAACCCGCAGGCGGACAGGGAGAGATTTACCGTAACTCCCCGTGGTATAGTTGTCGTGCCGAAAGGATATTTCAGTCCGAAATAATTCCCTTCGCCATTCCGGCCACAGATCGTTTTTTCCACCGGTTTCATCACGATCCATTTCCGGCAACGCGCAGGGGCCTGGCTAGGCTGGCTGTCCAGGCCATCAATTCCGGCTCCTTTTTAAGGTACTCTTTCATCTGCTCGCCAGGCAAGGCAGGGCTGAAGAAATACCCCTGCACCCCGCCGCATTTATGGCTTCGCAGAAACGAAAGTTGGTCCTCGGTCTCGACCCCCTCGGCAATAACCTCCAGATTGAGGCTGTGCGCCATTGCAATAATTGCCGTGGCAATCGCCTCGTTGTCCCCGTCGCCCGGAATGTCACGAATGAATGAGCTATCTATCTTGAGGATATCCAGTGGGAATCGTTTAAGGTAGGCTAGCGATGAATAGCCGGTCCCGAAGTCATCGATGGCGACCCGCAGCCCCATCTGTTTAAGCTCGCGCAGAATACAGGAGGACTCTTCCATATTCTTCATAATGGAACTCTCGGTGAGTTCGATTTCGAGCCAGCAGGCATCAAGGCCCGATATTTTCAAGGCGCGCGTTATCGTATCGACCAGTATTTGAGACCTGAACTGAACGCTTGATATATTGACGGCCATGCGTTTGGGAGGCAATCCCATCTCTTGCAGGGTCTTATCATAAATGCATGCGGTGTTTAATACCCACTCACCTATGGGCATGATCAGGCCAGTCTCTTCGGCCATAGGAATGAATTCAGCGGGAGAAATGGTTCCCAGTTCGGGATGATGCCAGCGAAGTAGGGCTTCCATACCTACAATCCTGCCCGAATGGATATCGACCTGGGGCTGATAGTGAAGCACGAACTCCTCACGGTCCAGCGCCTTCCTGAGCCCGTTTTCCAATGAGAGTCTTTTGAACGATGAAGCATTCATCGCCTCGGAGTAGAACTGGTAATTGTTCCTGCCCTGCTCTTTGGCGCTATACATTGCGGCATCGGCGTTTTTCAGCAGTGTATCGGGGTCTTCCCCATCCATAGGATAGACCGTGATCCCGATACTCCCGGTCATGAATATCTCGTGGCCGGCTATGATGAGAGGTCTTGATACAGTTTCCAGGAGACGTTTTGCAACCTTGGCCGGGTCCTGAATATCGCTTATTTCCGCCAGCAGTATCGTAAACTCATCTCCGCCAAGCCGTGAAATGCTGTCCACATGGCGGGCCGGTTTATCGCATTTGCGAAGGCCTTCCCGTATCCGCTCGGCGACGCCCTGAAGTAACAGGTCTCCGACTTTGTAGCCAAAGGTGTCATTTATGCGCTTAAATCTGTCCAGATCAAGGAACAGAGTCGCAACATAACGGTCGTGACGCTGGGCCTGAGCAAGCGCCTGAGCCAGATGTTCCTTGAAAGAATTGCGGTTGAGCAATCCGGTAAGGATATCGTGATAAGCCAGGCGGAATATGCGCTCCTCGGTCCTTTTGCGCTCCGTAATGTCGCGTACTATCGCCATGGCCTCATCTTTGCCGCTGCCCACAATTCGCCACTCATAATGCCGGGCATCTTCGTCCACCTGGAGGTTATGTTCGAGAAACTGCATCCCGCCAAAAGTTAGCGCCCGATCGAGGTTTTTCATAATCGGCCGGGAAACCTCTTCGCTAAAAACTTCATTGATTTTTTTAGACAACAGTCCGTTACCGGAAAAGATCTGGTCGAAGCCGGCCGGTTCACGCGACTCGAGGATCCGGCCATCGCTGGTGATCCGAAGTAAAAGGTCAGGCAGGGCGCCGATAAGCGCCCGGTTCTTCATCTCACTTTTTCTGAGATCCTCGCTCACAAGGCTCGACCGCCATATGTAGCGCAGGCGATGCTGGAAAATGGTCCAGTTGATCGGTTTGGTAATAAAATCAGTCGCGCCCGCATCGTAGGCGCGATGAATCGAATCTATATCATCCAGCCCCGTCATCATCAGCACGGGAATGTGACGGCCCTGCTCCGATCTGTGTCTTATCTCCTTGCAAACGGCAAAGCCGTCCATCTCCGGCATGACCACGTCGAGCAGCACTATGTCGGGTTTGGAGCGCTCAAAGGAGGACAATGCCTCGATCCCGTCCGCTGCCTGTTCGACGATGAAACCTGATTCCTCCAGCAGGGTGCGTGCAATAAGGCGCGTCCCTCGATCATCATCCACGACCAGGGCAACCGGCTTATCGTCTAGGCTAAACAAATCATCCATCAAAGCCCCTTTTGAATCTCTCGCATCAGCGCTGCTTTCACTTTCCCATACTCCAATCGAATCTTGGCAATCAGCGTGTCGGCGCCATCTATGGAGCTTTCACGGGCGAGATCTTCGAGCTGCCTGCACATCGCAGCAAGAGCAGTCGCTCCGAGGCAGGCGCTGGTCGATTTCATCGCGTGCGCCGCTTTGGCAACGCCTTCCACATCACCCGCGTTGAAAACTTCACTTAGTTTGTCGAGCAGAATCGGGGAGTCATCCAAATAAATGCCTATAACCGCAGAAAGCATCCTGGGGCCATTTGGTCCCAGCGACCTTATGTTATCCAGGTCATCGCGATCCAGGTAATTTTCGGTGACATTTTCCTGTGGTCCCGAACCCGACTGAAACGCTTGACAGCTCGCCGATGAATTCGGCACAGAGACCCCGCCGCGCCACTTTTCCATCATACTGGAAAGATCCTGCATCCGGAAAGGCTTGCCCAGATAATCATTCATTCCTGCTTCGAGACATCGGCAGCGGTCCTCATCGGCGCCATACGCCGTAAGCGCCACTATTGTAGCCATGGGCTTCCTCTGCTGCTTCTCCCTCTGTCTGATTAAGCGAGTCGCTTCCAAACCACCCATCACGGGCATCTCGCAGTCCATGAAAACGATGTCATATCTGGTGGATTCCATCCGATCCAGCACTTCAGAGCCATTTGAGGCCACATCGACACGACATCCAAAGGCCTCCATCATTGTGCGCCCTACATGCTGGTTTACAGGATTGTCTTCAGCCAAAAGCACATTACAATTGAACATTTTCATGACAGCACTCTTCTCCAAACAAGGCCACCTCAAAAGAACAAAAACCAGGCCTTATACAATAATCGGAATCCACAGAAAAATCTTGAATGCTTATCAACTCATCCAGCGAATCCGGCAACCAGAGCAAGCGAACAGCACGTCCTCCTGACTCTTTGCCGCAGAGTACGTGCGGGAGGGCAAAAATCGCGGGTTGGAATCTGAGGTGATTATACCAAGCGCAGGGTCCAAATTTGACAAACAGGGAAGTTTCAGGGATGAAAAAGGAAAAAAACTTATCCGCCTGCTTTTGATAAGCCTAGTGGTATGGGCCCGTGAGCTCCTATCAATCTGAGGATGGGAACGAAACACCTCGGACAGCGGCACAGCAAGAAAATGACAGGAGCCTAGGAGGCCCTGCCATTGTCAAGGCTACCCGTTGGCTGTTACACCACGGCGTCCGATATGGAAGCACACCCCTATCTAGCATCAATAACGGTAAGGATAATAGGGATAATAGTAGGGCCGATAATAGGGGTTGTAAGGATACCCATAATACGGGTTGTAAGCATACCCATAATAGGGATAGGCATATGCCCCCCAAAAAGGGCCACCGCCCCAACCCCAGCCCCAACCCCATCCACCGTGCCATCCACCGTGTCCGCCGTGTCCGCCGTGCCAGGCATAGCCGGGCGCCGCCATGCAAAGCGTACACAGAATCACCATCACAACCAGAGCTATTTTTAAGCTGCGGGCCAATCTCATTTCAATTACCTCCCTTCCCTCTTTGGCTGATAATGCGGGCTGTCCCTTTCCTGCAGATTTTTGCCTTCTGAATTCACTATAATGACGAACCGTACCCGAATATAGTTGACAATGTACAAAGAACTTTTTTTTTATTTTACACTGCGGCGTGCTGCGATATTCCAGGAGGTGATATGACCATTCACGCTATCGAGGGGCCTGATCAGGAAAAAGATTCAGACTTTAGCAAGGCCGGAAAAAGGAGCATTCAGAAACAATTCTGCCGAAATTATTCTGCCCGCGTGCCCAGCGAAAATTATGGACCGCTTCCACGACGAGAGCTGCAAGAAGGACGAAATAGCCGCCGCGTCTTAGGGAGGCCAGACCGGATGAATGAGGTGAGGAAAAAGATGCCGGCAAAGCCGCGCGACCCTCTGAGCAAACTACGCCAGAGCAGGCCATCTCAGTTCCCTACAGTTATATTTTCTATCATATCGGCTGGTTCTGAGTTATCATTTCTATTGGATAGCGTGAGTCCTAATAGACGCAAGCGTCCTCCGGGATTCCGAATATCAACGTGAGGCTTTTACTGAACGCTCCACTTATGCGGGACTAAACAATGGAAAAACAATATCTTAGCGTGCTTCTTATCGAAGATGATGAGGATGACTACGCACTTTTGAAAAGCCTGTTCTCAGAGATTAGTTCGACAACGTTTCGGCTGGAATGGGTGGATACATATGAAGCGGGTTTGCGGGAGATTTCCCGTATTGAGTACGATGTTTGCCTTTTTGACTATCGCCTTGGCGCAAGAAGCGGCTTGGAGCTATTGCGCGAGGCAGCCTTACGAGGGTGTGAGATTCCGCTTATCCTGCTTTCCGGCCAGGGAGGATACGATGTAGATGTCAAAGCCATGGAGGCCGGCGCATCTGACTACCTGGTCAAGGGACAAATCACTGCCGAACTCCTGGAGCGCTCCATCCGATACTCAATAGTGCAAAAACATGCGGATATAGAACTGAGAAGATACCGTGATCATCTGGAAGAGGTTATTCTGGAACGCACAGGGGAACTCCAGCAAGCCAATACCAAGCTCCAGATCGAAATCGATGTGCGCCGCAAGGCCGAGGAGGCCAGCAGACAATTGGCGGCCATTGTCGAAGGCTCCGATGACGCAATAATATCACAGACATTGGACGGCGTAATCACGAGCTGGAATAAGGCTGCTGAAATCCTTTACGGCTATACCGCCGCAGAAGCAATCGGACAGATATCCACATCTTTACATATACCGCCCGCCCACCTTGACGAAATATCAAACTTGCTTTACAGAGTAGGTCGTGGTGAGCGTATTTTCCACCATGAAGCCACCTATCGAAACAAGGACGGCCATGACATTGGTGTTTCTTTAAGCATCTCTCCTATCAAAAATAACGCCGGCAACATTATCGGGGTATCGACTATTGCAAGAGACATCTCAGAGCGGGAACGGGTGCGCAAAGAGCGAGAGAAGCTTATCGCAGAACTTCAGGAAGCGCTTGTCAAGGTCAAAGCATTGAAAGGCTTGCTGCCTATTTGCGCCTGGTGCAAGAAAATACGTAATGATCAGGGCTATTGGCAGCAGATCGAAGCCTATATTCGCGACCATTCTGAAGCCGACTTCAGCCATGGCATATGCCCTGAATGCGCTCATAAGGTTGGTGCGGAGACTAACTGAGCACGGACGGAGTTTAATAACCGATTATAGATGCGACCGTGTTCGTGTTTACTACGGCGTATCCATCCCAACCTTAGAAACGGCATCGCCACGAACATCAAAAATATTTTGGTACATCGTGTGTGAGTGGACTTATATTTTTAGGGTGAATCATACTAAAGTTCCTTCCAATTTCTAATTCAGATGCTGAATGCTTTTGGCCCGATTAGTGCTTTGGGCTTATACACGGGATCTCGGCGGCTGCACGGCCCCAACCCCGCCGTCTTTGTTCCGGCATAAAAATTGAGTTGCCCTTTGAAGGCAGCGCTGTTAAATTTGATAGGTTATAATTGTTTTTTCAGAGCGCCCTGGGCAGCAGCGGGGCACTGAATGTCTTAAAATCCGGGGTCTTTTGCGCCGCCGGTTTTAAAATTCAATACAATAAGGAAATCCTATGTCGAAGACCCGCAAACTTGTACTTCTCATTGCAGCCGTATCAGTGATTTTGGCCCTCGGTGGATGGCCGACTCTCAAGGCCAAGACAAATACCCCGGAAAACCAGGACGCCTATCAGTATTTGAAGCTCTTCAGCGACGTCATCTCAATCGTACAGGACAACTACGTAGAAAAGACCGATCAGAAGAAGCTTATGTACGGGGCTATAACCGGCATGCTTCGGGAACTCGACCCGCATTCTTCATTTCTGAAGCCTGAGGATTACAAGGAACTTCAGATCGAGACTAAGGGAAAGTTCGGCGGCCTTGGAATAGAGATAACCATTCGGGACAACATTTTGACGGTTGTCTCCCCGCTCGAGGATACCCCGGCTGATAAAGCAGGCATTCAGGCGAATGATCAGATCCTGAAAATCGATGACCTGCCCACCCAGGACATGTCCCTGATGGATGCGGTGCAGAAGATGAGAGGCCCCAAGGGCAGCAAGGTGAAGCTGACGATCTTGAGGAAAGGCCAGCAGAAACCGCTCGAATTTGAGCTGGTCCGGGACATCATCACTATTCAGAGTGTAAAGTCAAGCTCACTTGAGCCCGGGTTTGGCTACGTCAGGATTTCGAGTTTCCAGAGCGGAACGGCAAACGATCTGCGCAAGGCGCTTAACCAACTCGAATCTGAGAATCAAGGGCTACAGGGACTTGTAGTCGATTTGAGAAACGATCCAGGCGGTCTGCTCGATCAGGCGGTCGAAGTGAGCGATGAGTTCCTGGACGAAGGGCTGATCGTGTACACTGGTGGACGGCTTGAAAACCAAAAAATGCGTTTCGAGGCCCACAAGAAAGCAAAGCCAAATACCTATCCGGTTGTAGTGCTGGTTAATTCGGGGTCGGCGAGCGCCTCAGAGATCGTTGCAGGAGCGCTCCAGGACAACAAAAGAGCTATCATCATGGGTGAGCAGACCTTCGGGAAGGGCTCGGTTCAGACGGTTATTCCGCTTAACGACGGCTCAGCCCTCAGGCTTACCACATCGCTCTACTATACTCCTTCGGGCAAGTCCATTCAGGCCAAAGGAATCACGCCCGACATCGTAGTAAAAAAGGAGAATCCTAAAGGCGAAGAGACTCAGGGCGAAGACTCGATGCGTATTCGGGAAAAAGATCTCCCGAGGCATATGGAAAACCAGAAGCTGGAGACTCAGAGCAAGGGGGAAACGGGTGCTCCCTCAAACGGGAAGAAATTGGTTGAAGCAGACAACCAGGTGCGGCGGGCACTCGACCTGCTCAAGGGCTACAAAATACTGGCTCAAACGCAGAATAAGTAAGAGAATGGCAACCTTACGGCTTTGGTCTGAATGACTCAAGGCAGGCAGCCGGAGAAAAAGAATTTGCCGCCGGGAAAACGGACTGAAACCTCGAGGACACGGGGCGGGCGCAAAAAAGACCGTCCAAAGGGAGGTCCCCCCGCCCCGAAAAAACGGCCTCCAATTCCTCTTTTGGTTGCATGGGCAGTCGCAGTCATATTTTTGACGTCTCTTATCTATTTCGCCGCACAAAACCGCCGCCTTCCTGATCCGGCGACTGCCGACCTGTCGAACCCGAAGACGGCAAAAAACTCCCAAGGCGGCACTGCGCCATCAGGCGCTAAAGTGGAACCGGCAAGCCCAAAACGGGAACAGTTCGGTGATTTACCCCCCGTTGCGGAACAGTCTGAAGAAAAGACCGAGAGATCACCTTTGGGCAGCGATAATGCGGCTCAGTTGCCCTTGCGCCAAGCTTTACCTCCTCTCGCCTACGCGCCCAAGGCTAAGCCCCCGCCTCAACCCGCTGGCGTGGCCTCCCCGGATATCTCGCCTACGCGGGCGAAAGTTTCAATCGTTATAGACGATTTTGGAACCGACGTAGGGATCGCCAAACAATTCGCCTCGCTTCCTTTCCCTGTGACCTTGTCTGTTTTGCCACACCTGGCGCACAGCCGCGAGATCGCAGAACTCGCCCATCTGGAAGGCAGGGAAGTCATGCTTCACCTTCCGATGGAGCCTTTGAACCCCAAAGTGAGCCCGGGCCCCGGGGCGCTCATGCTTTCAATGCCGGCCGATCAAATACGACTGAACATCAAGGCGGCCCTCGATACTTCCCCTTACTTCGATGGGGTCAACAACCACATGGGCTCGCGGATGACCCAAGATGCCCAGGTCATGAAAACCGTACTCTCTGAGATCAAAGAACGCGGTCTCTTTTTTGTCGACAGTATGACGACCAATGAGAGCAAAGGGTGGAAAGTGGCACGGGAACTGAAGATTCCGACCCTTAAGCGTGACGTTTTTCTTGATGACGATCCATCTGCGGAAGCCATTCGCTCCCAAATTGCACGACTTGTGGAGATAGCCAAGATCCGTGGCACGGCTCTCGCTATTGGACATCCCCGTAAGACAACTTTAAGATCATTGCAGGAAGGGGCTGCTTATTTCGGTGAAAAAGGAATCGAGATCGTTGCAGTCCATGACCTGATGAACAAGTGAGACGATTGCCTGAGGGCGAAGACACGAGTTTACAAATTGCGATATCAGCCCTCTGAGTTCAAATATCCGATGTCCGTACCTGAAGGGAAACCGAATGAAAACTTGCGCTCGGAAAAAAACTACTATCGCTGTCGCTCTTTGCATCGCTTTTTGCTCCTCGCCCGCTTTCACCGCAACAACGGCGCCAAGTGCAAGGCAGCAGGCTCCTGCGGCCACGGCTCACCCGTCGATTCAGATAAAGCAGCCCGAATATGATTTCGGCGTGGTCATGGAAGGCACCGAGATAGAACACGAATTCACCGTCAGAAACACCGGGAAGGTCCCGCTCAATATTGAGCGCGTCCGGGTTGAGTGAGGGTGCACAGCCGCCCGGTTCGATCCGGCAATCCCTCCCGGTGGCGAGGGAAAGGTGATAGTGAAGGTAAACCTGAAAAACTTTCAGGGGAAGGTTCTCAAAAAGGCAACCGTCCTGAGCAACGATCCGAATAACCCGGAGATGGTCGTAAGGATCGAGGGGACTGTCCAGGCCATTGTCGATGTCAAACCTTCAACGAACATTTTGTTTAGGGGAATGCCCGACCAGCTCTCCGAATCCGTTTTGGACCTGGAGGGATCTACTCCTTTTCATATTTCAGGCACTGAGAGCAACCTCAGTGAAGACATAGCCTACACGCTCGAAACAGTCGCAGAGGGAGAGCACTACAGACTGAGGGTTTCCAATAAGATAAGTAATGGAAACTACGGCGGGTTTATCAAGTTGGATACCGATCTGGCTCAGAAACCTGACATAATCATCCGTGTGAGTGGGTTTATCGAGGGCGAGATCTCCGCAAAGCCGCAAAATATTCTGATCGGAAAATTGTGCACCGGCCAGCCGGAACGTGTTGGCAGAGTAGTGGTCGTCAGCAATCGGAACAAACCTTTTGAGATTACCCAGCTAACCTATGACCAGAACCTTATGTCGGTCTGGCAGGAGACGTTGGAAGATCAAACGGGCTTCATCCTCGAGGTCCAGCCAAAGCTGGAGAATGTTCCGACCGGGTCCCGCAAACAGGCTGTCCTGAAAATCGAAACGGATCTCAGCGCTGATGCAAAAGTCGAAGTGCTGGTGAATGTTCTTAATCACTCCGGTCAGCCGGAGGCCCAAAACAAATGACCGCAGCGATATCGGCGAGCGAAAAAGACTCATGTCACCTTAGCTGCATGACCTGCGGACTCGTGCTGAGGAGGGAAATTTAATTGATTCGAGCTGATAGAAATAATCCGACAAATAAGCCGCTCTACTTGCCAGTATATCCATGCCAGGAAAATACAGTGATAAAGTATTCAAATACCCTGCTTGACCTTATATCAATTCAGCGTACGGGCAGTTATTTAATGGACCATAAACATGGTCCTTAAAACTTGAGGAGGCTGTCGTGGGAAGTAGAAAACCGGAACGCTACATGGCTGTGGAAAGTTGCGACAAGGTGAGACGAAACGTGTTCTGCCGAAACTATGGTGAATGTCTCGACCACACCATTCGTAATAAATGGCCAGGGTTTTCCTGCCAGAGCTGCGAGAGCTACGAACACGAAAGGCTTGAGGGGGACGCTCTCAGTGAGGATTACGCCCGCTGCATCGCCCTGGCTTTCGTGAGCGGCGCCGTTGAGATTGCCCAGGAAATGCACGGCTAATGCCGCCTGATGAACATGTGAAGGAATGCGGAAATCCCCCCAAAGGGGGTTGGCTGCGCTCTTCGATATGTGGTCTCTGTATTTAGCGCTTCTGGTGTACCTTGAACTATTCTACGACAGAGGTCTCTTCCACCGAACAGAGGTCTCTTCCACCGAGAAATTCAGATAATCCTGGAATCCAGACAATTTTGAAAATTCGAAAATCCCGCCGAGCGCATCCAAAGCCACCGTTTGGAGGCGCGATTATGGCGTGATTCCCAATAAATGGCTGCTTTATGTCGTGATTTAGCTATAATAATAATTACTGATTCTGCTCTACATAGCTATAACTATTAGTGATATATTTTTTGGCCCGATTTGGCATCAAAGTTGCTCTACTAATATGGCGAAAATAAACTCTTTCCTCCTCAAAGCCGATCGGTCCGCCCCACCGATTCGGCTTTTTAATTTTGATCCAGACACGTTTCCCGCCTTTTGCTCTTGAAACAAATTATGATATGCAGCAAATTATAGATTGATTCATAACACAAGACCCCCAAATTCCAGGAGGCCGTAAAATGAAGCATCGCTTATTGTCTATTCTATGTTTATGCTTTGTGTTGTTTGCCTCAGCGCTTGTGTCCGCATCTGAAGCAGGCCCCGGTCTTACGGCAGATGAAGCTCTTAGCAAACTGATGGATGGAAACCTGCACTTTGTATCAAACCAGATAACGATTCGGGAGACGAGCACTCCCAGTATAAGGGAGTCCCTGACAACCGGGCAAAAACCTTTTGCCATAATCCTTGCCTGCTCGGACTCGAGGGTCCCTCCCGAAATTATCTTCGATCAGGGG
>Ga0208820_1000116_pt1 | contig 85887 bp, 99 predicted proteins | sample June2015DPH_16_5_FD_184713 | JGI IMG/M metagenome (GOLD analysis project Ga0208820, IMG submission 184713) | Peatland microbial communities from SPRUCE experiment site at the Marcell Experimental Forest, Minnesota, USA - June2015DPH_16_40... | ecosystem: Environmental > Terrestrial > Soil >...
GGTCAGCAGCGCTTCGCGCCGCTCAATAGCTGGCCGGACAACGTGAACCTCGACAAGGCGCGCCGGCTGCTGTGGCCGATCAAGCAGAAGTATGGGCGGAAAATCTCCTGGGCCGACCTCATGATTCTCGCAGGCAACGTCGCCCTCGAATCGATGGGCTTTAAGACGTTCGGTTTTGGCGGCGGCCGCGAGGACGTCTGGGAGCCCGAAGAGGACATCTACTGGGGCCCTGAAGGCAAGTGGCTGGCGGACGAGCGCTACAGCGGCGACCGTGATCTTCAGAATCCGCTCGCTGCCGTGCAAATGGGTCTGATCTATGTGAATCCGGAAGGGCCGAATGGAAAGCCGGATCCGGTTGCTGCGGCACGGGATATCCGAGAGACTTTCGCCCGCATGGCGATGAATGACGAGGAGACCGTTGCGCTCATTGCCGGCGGTCACACCTTCGGCAAAACCCACGGCGCTGGCGATGTGGCACTGGTGGGCCCAGTGCCGGAATCCGCCAGCATCGAGGAGCAGGGCCTCGGCTGGAAGAGCAAATTTGGCACGGGCAAAGGGGATGACGCGATCGGCAGCGGCCTGGAAGTCATTTGGACCACGACGCCTACGAAGTGGAGCAACAACTTCTTCGCGAACCTGTTCGACTACGAATGGGAACTAACCAAGAGCCCGGCCGGTGCGCATCAGTGGAGACCGAAGAATGGCGCAGGCGCCGGTACGGTGCCGGATGCGCACGATCCGTCAAAGCGTCACGCGCCATCCATGCTGACCACTGACCTCGCCTTGCGGTTCGACCCTGCTTACGAAAAGATTTCACGGCGCTTCTACGAGCATCCGGATCAGTTAGCAGACGCGTTTGCGCGGGCGTGGTTCAAGCTGACGCACCGCGACATGGGGCCGATCTCGCGGTACCTTGGCCCGCTCGTTCCGAAGGAGCCCCAGCTGTGGCAAGACCCTGTTCCCGCCGTGGATCATAAATTGATCGGGGAACAGGACATTGCTGCTCTGAAGGCGAAGATCCTCAAATCCGGACTGTCGATCTCCCAACTGGTCACGACTGCCTGGGCATCGGCGGCGTCGTTCCGCGGCTCCGACAAGCGCGGTGGGGCGAACGGGGCGCGCATTCGCCTCGCGCCACAAAAGGATTGGGAAGTGAACCAGCCGGCCGAACTGGCGAAGGTTCTGCGGACGCTGGAGGCGATCCAAAAGGATTTCAACAGCTCGAAGTCGGGCGGGAACAAGGTCTCGCTTGCTGACCTGATTGTTCTGGGCGGCTGCGCAGCCGTCGAGGAAGCTGCGAAAAGGGCCGGTCACGAGGTGAAGATTCCTTTCTCGCCGGGGCGCACGGATGCTTCGCAGGAGCAGACCGACGTGCACTCATTCGCCGTAATGGAGCCGACCGCGGACGGGTTCCGCAACTACCCCCGGAACGGACACCAAATGCCAGCAGAGGAGCTGCTGGTGGATCGGGCGCAGTTGCTGACGCTGACTGCCCCCGAGATGACAGTACTCATCGGTGGCCTGCGCGCCCTGAATGCTAAGTTCGGGCATTCCAAACACGGCGTCTTCACCAACCGGCCCGAGACGTTGACGAATGATTTCTTCGTCAACCTGCTCGACATGAATACGAAGTGGGAGCCCTCCTCTACATCCGAAGGCGTGTATGAGGGGCGCGATCGCGCGACGGGCAAAATCAAGTGGACCGGCACGCGTGTCGACCTTGTGTTCGGTTCGAACTCGCAGCTCCGGGCGATTGCTGAAGTCTATGCATGTGACGACTCGAAGGAGGCGTTTGTGAAGGACTTCGTGGCTGCGTGGAACAAGGTGATGAACCTTGATCGCTACGACCTTGCTTAAGCTCGGCGGAAAAGAGAGCTGTCAACTTGGTACTAAACCCCGTTCCTGTTGTTCGGATCGGCAAAAACAGAGGTGGCGCTTTTCTTGGCTCGCGCGGGCCGGATCGCGCCCGCTCTCATTCTGCTAGGGTCTTAATCGCTGAAGTTACCAACGATAAAACCCGAGACATTGACTCTGGCGAGAGGGCCTATAGCCTCCGTCAGCATGAGCAATGTCTTGAGCGAAGAGAAGAAACAACAAATCATCGCACTGGGGAAGCTCGGATGGCCTTTGCGGCGCATCGAGCAAGCCACCGGTGTACGTCGAGAAACAGCAGGCGCATACCTGAAGGCGGCCGGGATCGCGGTACGACCACCCGGTGCCTGGGGACGGCGGGTCATTGCCTGGTCTAAAGGCCGGGGAAAAGCTGAAGATGTATATCGAGTCCAATGGAATCAGACTCATGGACGGTAAGGGAAAGACGTTGCTAATAACTGTTATCCCTTCCTCGGTGACGGAAATCAGCTACGGCCAGGACGTTCATCGACGTGTCGGGACCGCAGTTGCTGTGGGCATATTCACCCTTGGAATCGGGGCGCTGACTGCTCTTAGCAAGTCCAAGAAGCACTTCGTTGGGCTAACTTGGGCTAATGGCGACGTTAAAGGTGGATTTGCGATGCAGTGCGATAAGAACGATTATCGCGGAGTCCTCGCTGGACTGGAAGGCGTCACCGGAAAGAAAGCTGTTGACTCCGAGTCGTTGACGGTCAAGAACTGACAAGATATAACTCACGAAATTTAGCGCCTCTCGGGTGACGGCTACATCGTTACCTGCGGCCGGGTTCATCCCGTTCGACACATTTCAGGCGTCGCATTACCGGCCAACTGGATTTCATCTTCTGTCTAGCACTGTAATCGGAGACCTATCCGCTTTTCAAAATCAAACCGTTTTGGGATCTTTAGAAAAAGAAGTAAAAGTGTGATTCCCTTCCTTTGCCGCAATGTTGGCCAGTGCAAAACGAGCGGCAGCCCACAGAAAGAGACTTCCAGAATAGCAAGAGCTAGCCGAGGTGGTGAGCCGCATCAGCCTTTGCTAGGTCCGTGTTTGGTGGTGGGTCTGGACTTGAGATTTGCTGGGCTGCCTGAAACAGGTCGGCAAAGTTCTCCAAATCATTTGTTCCCTGGCTTTTTAGGTTTTCCTCTTGAACTACTGCCCATCGCTGAGAAAATGCCTTGAGCGCCCGCTGACCACGGAACGCCAGGTCCGCGACCGCTCGGAAGCATCGCATTTTCCCCGTCGCGTTTTTATTCTTCGCCAGTTCCAAGACAGGAGCGATCACCCCGAGCGTATCGACCACACGCTCGAACAAACGTGTTAACTCCAGCCAGGTTTCTTCGTCAATTTGTGCTTGCCAGTTCTTCTTGCCGACGTTCTCAAGAGTATGCGCGTTTTTCATCGGGACATCGACCAGACCAATGCAGCAGTGAGCAACCCGCTGAGAGTAAACACTGCGAGCATCAGTGGAGCAAGGTTTGGAACACGTGTCATATGGGTTGGGTTCATATGCCCCCCTCGGTTGCGGAGAGTAATACGCTTATGATACAGTGTCCAGTATATTATGAATAAATATTTATCGTTCCACAATGGAACAGATTGCGTTGATGTGAGCGTGGTGGTGGGCTTCCCGTTAAGCCGGGGATTGGTACCCAAGTTGCACGTACCACGGGGGTCGCTCTCTGCCAGCGAGAAGGCCCCTCTCCTCTCACGGCCTTCGCCAGTCTACCTTTCGCGTGTCGGATCAATTCAACGACAGCACCGAAACCGATAGATTGATGGTCCCAACACGGGCGCGTACTGCGCGTTAAATGCCTGCCGAGAGAGAGCGTGACGTATCACAGCCTGAAGCTCAGTGATAAGCGCCGAGCGTTGGCTGTAATCGCGCTGAGGCCTTTTCTTGCATGGCTTGTCACCTCAAGTGACTGAAGCGAGGTAATAATCGTGAAACTCATTGCCAGGGGGTTGGCTGCTTTGTTTTTTGCGTCTGGTGCAATGGCTCAAGAATTCCCCGACGTTCCCATCCCTAAGGTTATTCCTAATGCTCCTGTTCTCACTTCTTCGCCGAAGCCGGTGCTCCATAGGCCATGGTTGAGATTAGCCGCCTTTTCTCACGAGGGGCAGGGTGAGTAGGCGATTCAGGCTTTATGTCGCTCAGTTTTCGCTTTTAAATTGCTTTTTGCCTATTTGGGGGCTATTGGTCGTTCCGAGCCGTGTTGGAAACGTTTTTCAGGCAGACCTCGACTGCTTCCGTGATTGCGCGACGAGGTTTTGTTTTTGCATTTTGTTCAGCAGCGCAGCGCCGTCCAGGCCGCGGCGAAAACATTCTGCCAGGGATAGGCGCGACTGCAGCGCACCCAGATGCGGCGCGCGGTGATGCGCACCTGCGCGGCGATTTTCAGCAGCTTCAGCCGGATGGTGTCGGCTTGTGCTTCCGCCCACTCCGTGCCCGCCAAGCCCAACCGCCGCAAGGCCTCGACAAGCACATAGGCCAGCGAGGAAAAGTACAACCGCAACTGATTGGCCCGCAGCGTCTCCGTGCTCAGCCGGTCCGCGAACAGGCTCAGTTGCTCCTTGATGCGGTTTTCCATCTCGCCGCGCGCGCAGTAGAGCTGCTCATAGAGTTTCTGCGCGGGCCAGTCCTGCGCCCCCAACGAGGTAACCAAGTAGCGGGGATTTTCCTTGCCCGCGATCTGTTCCGCTTTGGCGATCACGCGCCGCGCCCGCGACCAGCTTTTCTTGGTGCGATAAGCGAACTCGCAGAACACCCGCGCGGGTTTTCCCGTGCGCCGGTGCTCTTGTTTGGCTTGCTGCATCGCGCGGCCGATGATCTTCCGCAAGCGCTTGTTGCGCGCAAAGCCGAATACATAGACCACCTCGTTGTTTTCGCACCATGCCAGCAACTCCTCGCGGCAGAAGCCCGAGTCCGCTCGCAGGATGATGCGGGTCTGCGGCCACCGCGCGCGAATCTGCCGCACGATGCGCTGCACTTCTTCCAGGCTCCCGGCGCTCGCGTCGATGTTCGAGGGCCGCAGCCGTGCGCACAGCAGATGATCCCCGCAGAACACGTACAGCGGCAGATAGCAGTAGTGCCCGTAGTAGCCGTGGAAAAAACGCGCTTCCTGCCGCCCGTGCAACGGCGTGTCGGTAGCGTCCAGGTCCAGCACGATCTCGCGCGGTGCGCGCTTCCAGAAAGAGATCGACCAGCAGTTCGTCGAGCGCTTCGGCGGAATAGCTGATCTTGTTGTAGCGTTCCGCGGCAGGCGAACCAAGGGGTGTCAGTTCCAGCCGGTTCAGCGTGCTTTTGCCGGCCAGCGGCGCGTCCAGATATTTCTTCCCGGCCAACACCCCCAACAGCGGATCCTGCCGCAGTTGCTCGTGGTCGTTCAGGTCTTCATAGCCGAGGGCCAGCCCGTAAATGCGCTGCGCCACCATTTCTTCCAGGCGGTGCGCGATCCGTTCGGGCTGCCGGTAGTCGGTGAAGCAGCCAGCTACGCGCCGCAGCAAGCCGATCTTGCGATCCGCCTGGCGCAGCAGCAGTGCACCACCCTCGGTGGTTAACCAATCCCCCGCGAACTGCGCCACCACTTGCCGTGAAAAATGTGCTTCAAACGGGAAGAGAGTCTCGCTACACTCTGTCATTGAAAAGGCCGCCTTTCCTGGGACTCTAACTACGCTCAGACAACGCAGTTATGCCCGAGAAAGCGGCCTTTTTCCACTTCTATTTAACGTTTTGTTCTTATCCCTCGTGAGATTTCCGGGTTAGACCAAGGATGTGACAGTATTGGGGACCATCCATGCTGCCGCGTCGCTTATGGATGGCATTACCACTCGTGAGAACGTTACCAACTATGGGGCCACTGAAGTGGACCCTCTGGACCGTTTCTTGCTTGGTGCAAAGCCAACGTGGTCTCGAATGACTTCGCTCGGAAGCTTGGAAGTCTACGGAATCGCGTTGCTTGCCCAACACATGAAGCACAGCGAGTGCAAGGTAGTGCGCAAACTCTACCTCGTACCTCAGATAGCCTTTATCGGAATACACACATACCAGGGGGGCCATAACGTCATATCGCGGAATACTTTTCTCGCGCAGGGTTACTAGACGCGCGGGTAGGACGCAAGGGTCCCCTCGGTCCTTTCGTTAGTTGGACCGTCGAGTTTTGTATCCCCAACTATTTGCGCTGATAGAGATAGACTGTGGCAGCCACCACAGTTTCCGCCATTTCCGAGAATGAGACATTCGATAACCAAGCCAATTGACCCCTGTTGCTAAGGCGAAGCCGGTGGCGTAATAGGCTGGACGCGGCAATCTCACGAAGGGCCGCGCGAGCGGGTCCGTTTCGGTAGGTCCCAGATAAAAGTGAGGATGTCCCTTAAACCAATCCTCGGCCTCAGCTGTTGCGTGCATGTCAAACGCAGCCGCAGCATAGGTGGCTGCGCTCATGGACAGCCACGGTCCCTTTGGAACCCGCAAAGCAGTCTTCTTCTTTACTGGTACAGCGTCCCCGGTCAATCTCTGGGCGTTGGTCGTCATGCCTGTGCTCATCGCCAAAAAGGTCAGAAGCAGGAACTTGTATTGAATTCTCATGCACACTCCTAGGGTCTATTCTTTTGGTGCCGTCAGAGGGAGGGTCTGACTAGCGAGGGTCGTGAGAGGAGAAAGCTCTGTTCTCTGGAAGGGAGCAACCTATCAGCCAACTCCGCTGCCGGAGGCCTGAGACCGGTCCTGGCACTACTCTCGGAATCCAGGACGGATTTGTTTTGCTTTACTGCTGAATACCTGGTAGTTCACAAACTGGCCGCGACACCAATAGACCTTCTTGCCGCGCTCAGCTTGCGCAGAGATGGTGAGAGGAATGAGCCGAGGAGTCTCGCCCGACCGCTGGAGCCAACCGTAGGTCACCACAGCCTGGTAGTGTTTCCACCAGCCGAGCTGTTCAAAATGCTCCGAGATACGGAGGATGTTGGTTTCCTCGTCGGTCCAGACTTCGCCGTAACAAGCGAGGTCGACATCCTTCTTGATCGTGAAGAATACAAAGTCGAAGATGGATCTAAATCCACACACGCCATCCTCAGCGTCGGCCCGATACTGAAAGACCTTCACTCTCCGCTGGTTGACAACAGCATCGGGGGCTTGATGAATCTTGAACCGGGGTTCTGTTCCTAGCATCTGAGGTAATTCGGCCCACTCCCCGCCAGTGGACATCGAAGTGTTCAAGAGAGGCATAGGTACGTCCTGTAGCTCTTTCTTGCCGTTGGGATACTCGCGGAATCGTTGATAGCCGTCCAGGACCCGGACCTCATATTCGGCCATGGCAGCGGGCTCCTTGTTTCCTGATCCCCAGGCAAAAGTCTGAACCGCGATAAGGTTGCGGATGTTATCCGCCAGAAGTTGAGCTTTGCTCCTAAGAACCTTGACTGCGGCGGGTTCCTCGGGTCGGTACTGCAGTGTGTCGACTGGAGGCGGCGGCACGAACTTCGGATACAGGTCTGCCGAAACTGGGGAGATTCCCTTGGTGGAAGGGAATATGCTCCCTGCGAGGCAGGGTTGCACCTTAACCACAAAATCAGCCAAGGACTGGACCGGTACTGCCAGCGCGATCGCTTCACCGTTAGTCGCTATCTCGTTAAGAATGCCCACAATCTGCTGAGTTTTGCTGTCAACGACTATTCCGCCGCTCGCGCCGGGAAGAATTGCCTTATGAGCGGACAAGCTGTAGTCAAAGGCAAGGAGGCCTGTCATCGTCTGGCCTTTGAACGTCCCGTGAAATTGTAGGAGGCTGCGGATGGGATTGATGGACTCTTTAGGGTAAGCGTAGATGTCTATCTCCTGCCCAAATTCGAGGTCGTCGAGACTGAAAGCAACGCCGTGATGGTGAGCCAGCGGGTGGCGCAGTTCAAAGATGGCCAGGTCCCGACTGAGGGTGTACTTCATGGGACCCACAGAGGGGCCGTCGTTCACTGTAGCGCCTTCATCATCCGGCCCGGTAGCAAGGTACCGCTGGATGACTTTTTCTCCCTTGATTTTGCGGGGCCGCGCCATCATGGCGACGTGATAATTGGTTCCGATGAAACGACACTCAGGGTCCAAGCAAAAGCCCGTGCCGAACTTGCCTTCTAGGCCGAGGCCAAGCAACTTCAACTCAGTGATAGGGACGACCGTCTTGTCAAAGTCCTGCGCATGTAGATCTGTAGAAGGTAACGCCAATGGCAGTGGACTAGGGAGGACTTTCTGGGCCGGTACCGACGGGGATAGACACGAACATACAATCAAGATCGGAATGACTTTGTGCAAAATCATCAGACATCACCGAGACTCTGGATGAGTCAGTTCTGATGTTTTGCATGCGCTCCTCCACGGAGTGAGCACTGAACACAAAGGATTTAGTGCGGCTAAAACAGTGGCCCAACCAAAACGAATTGGATATACCGGCCCATTGCGGGACAAGGGTGCCGTTTTGAATCATGAGCGGATCAATCGCCCGTCCATTTATTCCAAGTGACGACGTTCATCTGCACATCGAATCCTTTTCATTGAAAATAATCGACAGATACCTAAGTCTTAGCAGGGAGGAAGCGTGTAAGCGTCCGGTCTAGCGAAAATAAAGAGACACTCACTCGATTCTAGTGCGAGAGGATCAAGTCGCCTGGGTTGTCTTGTTCCTGCAATTCTCCCGACAGCTCGGGATCGCTCACAGATATCCTCACCCGAATCCCTGTAGTTGTGGATTGCTTCTCGATCCTGAGTGCGCCTGATCCATCCACCCGCCCATGGATAACTAGTTGCTCGATCTCCAGCCTTGAATTGCCACGAGTCCAAGAGGCATATTTTGACCCGGCTGGAGAATGCCGGACAGCAGAATCAGGCCGTCCGTAATGTGAGACGAACGAACGTAACAAGCCATCCAGGCACTCAGCACCAAACATGTAGTCAAGCGACACAAGCTTTTGGTCCCGAAAGGTCGCACTCATAGTAACCGCGAATTGGCCAACCATAGATGTAGTGACGGGCTGCCTACTCGCGGAAACTCCTTTCTCAGTCGCGCAATCGATCCATCGGTACCATTCTCGCTTTAGAGCATGCGCATCTACCTCTCCCGACTTCCGGCGACGGCAACGGGCAGAAGGAAAGTCATGCTTGAATTGCTTGACGGTCTCGCCGAGGCGCGGAGCGCCGTCGAGCAAGAATTGTGGAGCTTCAGCAGCTGCGAGCTGTGTAAGACTGGCAAAGCAAAAAACCAGCAAGAGAAGAGCCGACGAGCTTGTTGCGCGATTGCGAGGTGGACAGCAAGAGAATATCTTTGGGGCGGACATGAAAGAGAAGCCCCGCTCCCAAACCCATAGCGCATAGGGACAAAGCGGAAGGTCTAGGAATGACAATCTGCCTCACCTCCCAGGATCACCACTGCATTTCTTTTTCCAAGCGAGTGAATGGATGTATGGCGTTGAAAGGCATGGGAGTTGGGTATCGCGTCTGCGGTGAATCTCTCTCTTGAATCCCGATTTGAAACTTCCAATTCCAGACCGGGAATGGCTTCTCGATTAGCCAGCCTTCGGCGCTTGCCACGAGTATCTCTCCGATGAAAATGGAGCAGATAGCAAGCAACATTTTATTGGCAAGTGAGTTGCAGATTAAATCTCACAGTAAACATGGCCCTTCGCGTCGATATTAAGAACTTCGGAGATCTTCGGATCTCCTTGATGATTTGAAAACAACGCATGTCAGTATGGCTAATTAGATGAAACCGGAAAGAGGCAAAGCCATAAAACACGGTCGGCACGGCTTCCGGCCCTTCGCCATACACGTTTATTTAATCGGTTGTGTATTGCAGTTTACTATCGGGAATCCAGCTTCTAGTCAGTCCCCATCGAACGCGACATCGGTTGACTCCTCTCATGCGTCTCCCACGCCAACAAGAATCATGCACGACACTTCGGCGGTGACAATCCAGCCGGGCAAGATCATTAGATCTGAGGTCGATCTGGCTTTGGTTAATCTCAACGTCACCGATCCGTTCGATAGGCTGGTAATCGGGCTCGACCAGGACAACTTTCGTGTCTTCGAGGATGGCGTGGAGCAGGAGATTACAACCTTTTCCTCAGAGGATGTCCCCATATCCCTCGGTGTGATTCTTGATTTGAGTGGGACTATGACGAATAAGATCGGCGAAGCCCGTGCGGCAATCATGGAGTTTCTCAAGGCCGCCAATAAACAGGACGACTTCTTCTTAATAGGCTTCAACGCGGAGGCCGAATTGATGAGTTCGTTTACGGATAACCCCGAACATATTCAGAGTCGTGTCTCGCTTGCAAACCCAGAAGGGCGAACCGCGTTGCTAGACGCCATCTACCTCGGAATCAGTTACGTGAAAACCTCCAAACACAAGAGGCGGGCCTTACTCATTTTTTCAGATGGTGGTGACAATCATAGCCGACACTCACGCGGGGAGATCAAACGACTCGTAAGGGAAGCAGATGTCCAACTGTATGCCATCGGCTTTTACGACCCACTCGGCTATCCGTATAAAACGCTAGAGGAAATACACGGGCCGTCGCTGCTGGAGGAGATTACTGAAATGACGGGAGGGCAAGTATACCCTGGCGGACATCTTGAAGACCTACCAGCCATCGCGGCCAAGATCGGCGCGGAGCTGCGGAATCAGTACGTCCTGGGGTACACGCCTAGCAATCATGATTACGACGGACAGTGGAGAAAAATCAGAGTCAAGCTTCGGCCACCTCGGGGCGTCCCGCCACTTCTGGTCCACGCCAAAACCGGGTATTACGCAAAGGCCCAGTAGCTGCCTGAAGGCATAGTGTGACCTGCCTGAGTTTTTGTACTAGTGGACACGAGAGTGTCGCCGAAACATAGGTAGGACTCGCGATGAAAGTGGCCGATGCCGAGTCCGTGACAGAACCGGACAAGGCCTGACCGTGTGGCCATTTAACCTTGAAGGAAGAAAGCATTCTCATAAAGACAGGCTCACGTCCATTCCCCGTGTAAAACCAAGCCAAAGAAAAACGGTGCTCTTATGGCCGTTCTTTATGCTACAGTTAGTAATAACCTATGAGTATTGTACACTATGCTAAAACATCTTAGGGAGGTTGCCATGGACATTGCAGAAAGGCTCCGGCAATTGAGGGAAACCAAAAAGCTGTCTCAGGGTGACATCCAAAGGCGCACGGGCTTGTATCGATCTTACATCTCTCGCGTAGAACATGGCCATGCGGTTCCAACCATCGAGAGTCTCGAAAAGATTTGTCAGGGCTTGCAGGTGCCGATGTACCAAGTTTTCTATGAAGGGGAGAATCTGCCTGAGGCACCAATCTTTTCCGACGGGAAGTCAGATTGGGCATCACGAGGAAAGGGTCACCGATTTTTCATGAAGTTGCGCCGCGTGCTGAGCCACACCGCAGAACCCGATAGGCACCTACTTCTTCACCTGGCCGCACACTTGGCCAGCGCAAAACGAAAAACATCCCGCTGAAAGGGACTCCCCTGGACCAACAGGGATGCTCGTTCCGTAGCCGACCGAGTGTTCTTGTCACACTTTCATTGCCAGCCGGTAGTCTCGGCAGCGACAGCCGGAGAAGTTACAGGCACTCCGGATCGTATCCTGCTTCCTGGTCTTAATGCGGCGTGCGTGGTGAATGCCTTAACCGTGGCCGCACCGGCAAGGTTGCTTCCTAGTTCCTCTGGGCATACGCGGATGTTATCACAGACGGAAGACACGGAATTCTCCGGCCACCAAGCAGCATTTTGCTGATCGGGCGATTCAGAAAGCGGAGTTCATTCTGGAACGCATTGACAGGAAGTGGCCGCAAACCTAGGATTTTTCATTGTTCGGGCGGGTCGAGAGACTCTTCTAGCCTAACGAAATCTCTTTTGTTGGTGCCTTCGCTGGGTTTGTCGAGCGTGCCGACTGTAAATCTTATCGTTTTCCCGTTTGAAAACGACAGCGAAACCACGTCTGACGCCGCGTTACTAAGACGCTCAGACGCCCACGGCGAGTCTCAAGGGCCTGCGCGTTTACGCGGCCGACCGTGTGACCGCCCCGCAGGAAGTCAAGCCGCCAGCCAGTCCGCGTAAATACTGGACTCGCAGGGGCATTGTAAAGTGCGGAGATGACCAATCAAGCCGAGCGAACGAAACGAGAGGGAGAAGAGCTATCATTGGGCCATCAGGGTAGGTTCAAACATCCACAGGATGATGAGAGCCGAGAACACGAAACAACACACGGTAGCGAACAGCAACGCCCGGCGACTGGGAACCATGGCGGGACTCCTTGCCATAGACAGATTAAGACTGCGGGTACCCCGGCTTGCGTGGGGTCATTCATCTTAGCGTCCCTCTCATGGGCAGGTAGGAGCCGAGATACCCGAAGCAACAGCTTTATAGTCCAAGACGCATTGCGCGTCAAGTGCCATACTGGTTACTATTTTGAGTACCCGATAAGTAACTATAATCGGTCTGTCATCTAGCCACCGATTGTGTTAGCTTCGCCGGGTAGCCTGCGAGGATACCCCATGCCCCCAATCGCAATATGTTCCGCCGATAGTTGTACCTTTCGAATCGAATTGCAAGACAGCAAGGCTGGCACCTCAACTGCCACGCCCGAGAAATGCCCAATGTGCGGGGCGGCGATTATCTCAATCTGTCCGTGGTGCAACTTTCTCTTGCTAGGGAAACTCGACTTGAAACGTCCGACATGCCCGATGTGTTGTGTCGAAATCCGAAAAGCATTTGCTGTGCGTCGGGCACGCGCTGCATCTGCCTAGCAACCGTGCCACAAGGCTGGAATGCATTAAGCCCCCCTGACTATTTTTGCGGACTGACAAGTTTGTAGTTTTTGCATTTGCAGCCGGGGAAGTTGCAAGGGCTGAGCAACCTAGTCTTATTCTTCATCGTGATGCGCCGGGCATGGTGGATGGCCTTGGCATGGCCGCACCGGCACGGTTGTTTTCGGTAGAGGTTGCTCATACCCCGAAATGCTAACACGGTAAAAGGGCGGCGTGGCGGCCCGGGGCTGTGACTAATGGAAGACTGTAATCCTCTCCTCTATACCTCAATCAGCGAGCCAATATGACCGAAGAAAGAAGGCTTGCCGTACTGTTCGCTGCGACCGATAACGTACCCTATTTTTCGCACATTTGAGGAGGAGTAGGTCTGGTTGGTAAAACAGAAGGTTTGAGGAAGGCCCGAGTGGAGGGGCGATGGAGCCCACCACGCCGGAAGGAAAGCAGCACGAGACAGGCGCGGAAGGACCGCAGGAAGCAAGGAAGCTGAGCCAGGTGATCCAGATTGATGAGGGGAAGATTCAGGAGCACTTGGGAGAAGTGGTTCGCAGCACGGTGGAAGAGACGCTGAACGCCATGCTGGACGCCGAAGCGGACCGTCTTTGCTGTGCGGAGCAGTACGAACGAACTGAGGCGCGGAAGGGTACGCGGGCGGGTTCCTACCAGCAGCAACTGGATACGAAAGCAGGCGAAGTGACGCTGAAAGCGCCGAAGCTGCGCACGCTGCCGTTTGAGACGGACATCATTGAACGCTACCGGCGACGCGAGAGTTCAGTGGAAGAAGCGCTGGTGGAGATGTATCTTGCGGGAGTGAGCGTGCGGCGACTGGAAGACATCACCGAAGCGTTGTGGGGCACGCGCGTCAGCCCAAGCACGGTACCCGGACAAGCTGACTCACGCCTGGATTAGTTTTCGGGGGGCAGGTCAAGGTCTTTCGAACTGTCCTTCAAGACCTCTCGAACCTTGCGCTGTAGCTCTTCCGGCGTAAATGGCTTCGCTACAAAGTTCGCGGGCGCTCCTGACTGCGTCCGCCTTACAATTTCTCTATCGGAATAACCCGACATGAATATGATCCTCATATCCGGGCGCAATCGTAGCAGTTCCGCAGCCAATTCAGAGCCAGACACATGCGGCATGACAATGTCGGTGACGACCAAGTGAATGGGGCCATCATGGCTCTTAGCCAGAATCAGTGCTTGTCCGGCATCTTCAGCAGAGAGAACCTTATAACCTTCAGCTTCTAGGATGTCTACCACCAGTTCTCTAACAGTTCGTTCGTCCTCAACAACTAAGACTGTCGTCGAAACAGGAGCATCGTAAGCCTTTTCTTCGCGCGGTTGAAATAATGAATGCTGTTCCTCAACGCGCGGAAAATAGATGTCAAAGGTCGTTCCAACGTTCACCTGGCTTTCCACTGCAGTGAACCCGCCGATTTGTTTGACAATCCCATACACGGTAGATAAGCCTAGGCCAGTTCCGACTCCAGCATCCTTTGTCGTATAAAAAGGCTCGAACAGATGGGAGAGTGTGACCGAATCCATACCAAACCCCGTGTCCTTGATCGACAAGAGGACGTACTTCCCTGGGATCAGCCCTGGTTTCCGAAAAGCCAAAGCTTCGTCTACTTGAATTTCGTCAGTCGTAATTATGAGCTTTCCTCCCTTAGGCATGGCGTCGCGGGAGTTTGCGACTAGATTCATTATGATTTGCTCTATCTGTCCCGGATTCGCTCGAACGCGAGCCGTCACGGCATTCAATTCGCAACGGAGTTCTATGCTCTCTACTAGGATTCGCTGCAACAGGCCTTCTGCGCCTTTGACCACAACATTGATGTCCAAGAGTTCTGCCGGTAGTACTTGGCGTCGGCTGATCGAAAGTAATTGCGAAGTTAAGTCTCTGGCTCGCAACGCGACACTAGTGATTTCGTGGCTTAATTTTGAGAGTGTCGGATTCTGGTAGAGTTTCTCTTCGAGTAGCGCGCTATAGCCGAGGATGCCAACGAGCAGATTGTTAAAGTCGTGCGCGATTCCACCAGCGAAGCGGCCAAGGGCCTCCATCCTCGCAGAGTGGCGCAGCTGTTCCTCCAGTAGTCTCCGTCCCGTTATGTCACGACAAACAAGGCGGACGACCAAGCCCCCACCGTAATAGACTGTATTTGAGCTGACTTCGAGGTTCGCCATTCTACCGTCCTTGCATCGGAATGGCCACTCACCAATTACGCGACTCTTGCTCGCTAGCGCATTATGAAGATCGTTGTCAACTATAGCTGGGTATTTGGCAGTTAGATCGTATAAACAGAGACGAGCGATCTCAGAGCGTGTGTAACCGACTACCTGGAGAAAGGCGCCAGTAGCCTCAAGAATTTTCATACTGACGGGGTCGACCAGGACAATGCCCTCCCATCCCTGTTCTGCCATAGCCTGATAGCGCGTTTCGCTCAACCTCAAAAGCTGTTCTGTGTTCTTCTGTACGCTAATATCGCGAAAAATCTCCAACAAATGGTTCTCCCCATCGACTTCAATGGTTTCGGTTCTCAGACATCCCGCTCTTTTGTCTCCCGATCGGCCGAGCAGCGTGACCTCGACCTCGTGAACATGTCGAGGCGCGGCTTTGAACTCATAAATCTCGGTCGCGCCTTCCGGTCCAACGAATAGTCTTGATTCCTGACCCGTTCGGCCAATAACCTCCTCTCTACGGCACCCGAACAATCGAAGAAAACCATCGGTCGCCGCGACATAGCGGTGGTCTGGAAGTGTCGAGACCGCAAAGCTTTGTGACAGCGAATTGAAGAGCCTCACGTATCGTTCTGTGGATAGAAGTGCCTGGGTATCTGGCCTACCCAGAGGACTGTCCCCGCGTGCGGGCACATCGGCAGTATTTCTCTTGCCTCGGTGAGTAGAATCCTCCCATTGTCCCGCCTCAGGATGCTCTCTAACAAAACCAATCGCATAAATGGGGTCGTCTGGTTTATCACGGATAATCCGCACAAATATTTCAGCCGAGAAGGACTCTCCGTTTTTTCTATGGATTTGCCTCTGAAATTGGCATCCAGGTAGGTCTCCTTTCAAGACCAAATAAGCTAAGTTTGCATCTTGATCGAAGCCTTGAATGTCGGTGATGTCGGCGAAGCTTTTTCCCGAAAGCTCCGGTCCCACATAGCCTAGCATCGCCAAGAGTGCTTCATTGACGCGCCTGAAGCCTGAGCAGGGATCTAGTAGAACGGAGCCGACAGGAGAATGCCCTAATGCCGCGCGGAATAATTCATAGCCCTGCCGAACTCCAGTATTTCTATCGATCGGCGTGTGCGCACTTCGTATGAAGCAAAAGTGGCCGGTGAAAACCCCCTCTTTGTTGTAGTTCTGAATCAGCAGAACCCGAACGGGAACTTCATCACCCCGTTTGGTCATCACATGCCCATGAAAATCACCAATGCCGGATAATCGCATGTCTTGAAAGGCATGGACAGCTCGTGGTATGTCTCGTGGATGAATGTTGGATTTCCAGTCAGAACCGATCAATTTGTTCAGGGGATGGTCGATCAGCTTCAGATAGGCATCGTCAGCCGCAATATACTCCTGCTGATTACTTATCCTCGCCATTCCCTGCAAAGCGATCTCAGGGTCCCGGCTAAGTTCCATAAGTCTTCTTCCGCTTGCGACTGCACCCCGGTGACACAGCCCAGCAAATTAAACGGAGCCCTTGTTTCCAACCACAATGTTGTTCTCTGCGACTGAACATTTTCAACAATGAAGCGCACCATCAACGGACCAATAACAAGGGTGCACTCTTTCCCTGAGAAAGTCGCCTGATTGGAATAGCTGTTCCATACAAACTTAACAAGAGTGCTTTTTTCACTTTTTACTCTCATTTCCAAGAGTGGTGGTCCCAGAACGCCCGGTCGATGAGGCAGCTGCCGAAAGGCTCTCCTCTAAAGTACCCAAGAGCAACATCAACTTCTTGAGTGCCTCGGTTCCTCTGATTGAGAGGCTTAAGGCGCTTTCCATCACTTGAATGTGAGTGTCGCGATTTTTCCTCAAGCCGACGATCAACTGGGTTGTAACCAGGCCATTTGAATTACTCATTTCATGGCATAGTTCTCTAAGTTCCCTCAGCGTGGATTCTTCAATCTGAATACTTCTAGAGCGCGGCTCCGTGATTGGGCAGCAGTCATTTCTCATGAGCCGTGCCTTCCTACCATGAAATAGACATGGGCTTTGATTGGGACCAACGTCCCTGGCGTCCCGGCCGGTGGGGTCATCTCTGCACATCCTTCCTTGAGGGAGGTTGGATGGCTGCCCGAACGCAACATCTTTTTATAACTGTCCATTTATGAATGTCAACTAAAAAGGAAGTGCTCTTCGTCAATTTAGACAGTTTATCTGGCACTTGCCGAGAGACTGGTGAGAATGCAGAGCATTTTTAGCTCGGTGGCGCGGCGACAATAGGCGTAAGCAGAGAGGAAACGTGATGGGAGCCGCGCCGGTGAGCTAAAAATCAGGGACTCGCCGTCTATCTCCTCCAGCAATAGACCGCCGCTTGTGAGCATCTGCGACAAAGCCTGCTCGACCGTTGCTTCCGGCACCTCCAGTAGCTTCACCGCCGCGAGCTTCAGCTTTGCCAGAGGCAGGGCGCAGTGACCGTCCGAGGTCGCTTCCAGCAAAACGTGGTCGATGCCAGCTCTGGCTCGGTTGAGCGAGTCACGCGGTATTCCAACCCTTTGGGCGATTTGGTCGGCGGTCGCGAACCCGATCCCGTAAATGTCTTTCGCCAACATGTACGGATTGTTCTGTACTTTCTCAATCGCCTGTTCCCCGTAGGCCTTGAAGATGCGCACCGCCCGGCTGGTGCTCACGCCGTGGCTGTGCAGGAACAGCATGATCTCGCGGATTTGCTTCGCCTCCTGCCATGCGTGGGCGATCCGCTCCCGGCGTTTGGGTCCGATCCCGTCAACCAATTCCAGTTCGGCGGCTCTGTTCTCGATTACGCCCAATACCTCGGCTCCGAAACGCTCGACCAGTTTCTTCGCCAGAATCGGGCCAATCCCTTTCACCGAGCCGCCGCCGAGGTACCGTTCTATTCCTTCAACCGTGGTCGGCGGCACCGTCTTCAGACCTCTCGCCTTGAATTGCAGCCCGTGCTCCTTGTCCCTGACCCACCAGCCCTCCGCGACAAGCCATTCCCCGGGGGTGACCGAAGGCAGCGACCCGATGACCGTTGCCTCGTCCCGCTGCCCCCGTACCTTGACGCGGAGGACGCAAAATCCGCTTTCGTCGTTGTGAAAGGTGACGCGCTCGATCAGGCCGGAGATTTCCTCGGTTATGGATTTGTGTTCAGGCATCGCGGCGCTCATCTGGGTGGAAAGTTATTCTCCCACGAATGGTCGTCCTTGGATGAGCAGTCGGTAGATGTTATCGTTTCGGAAGTCGTCATCATCAGCCCGGCAAGCCAGAGTCCCGGATAAAGCGGAGATGGGCGACCCAGATGAAACTCAAGCTCAAGGCACAAGTAAGCCGCTCCGAAGCCCAGACCATCCGACGTGCTCTCAAGCAACTTGCTGCGAAAGGCTCTATCAGAAAAGCGGATGAAGATTTCGTTGTAGAAGCCGAGATGGAAGGGACTAGCGCAAAGGAAATGAATCGCATACTCCTTTCCGCTTTGCGAAAGGTGGAGAGGAAGGCGACGATCCGTGCAGAATGGACTTCCGGCGACAATATCACCGAGAGGTTTTTCGACTACGTCCTGAAGAAAACTATCAGGGACTGACCGCCAATTCTGCTGCTACCCAGCTTAGTTCGGATAGCTATCAGCTACCCCTTCGTCCGAATCACACCCAACCCAATCGTCTAGCGCTGACGCTCCGGGTACTTCAGCCGGGCCTTCTTTGCTTGTTCTTTCGTCTTGAACGGTTTCGACAATGGCGTGAGCTCGCCGCCGACGTACTTGAAGAGTAGCCACTGCTCAATTGTTTTGGGCATTCCAATTTTATAACACGAGCGTGGTCTGTCTTCTAGACGGCGGTCGTGACGGCGATTCAACTCGCCGTAGTAAACCGCGCTTACGCCGGGTGTGCCGTGTTAGCATCCCGGTATGGTCAGCGCTAACAGAAAACAGCCGTGTCGGTGTTCGCACGGGAAAACAATCCATCAGCCCGAACCCCACAAAAAGAATCAGAAATTCCGTGTCATCTGCTGCCACCCCGGCTGCAAATGCAAAAACTACAAACTTGTCAGTCCGCAAAAATAGTCAGGGGGGCTTAATGCATTCCAGCCTTGTGGCACGGTTGCTTGGAGAGCAATAATCCGGCGACGGTTTCGTTTGAGGAATTCTAGCCGACGAACGGAAAGTGCCGCCATTCTAGCGAGTGTTGAACTCAGCTTCGCATCGCATGGTATGCCTCGACCAGAAATTCCCAAACCAGAGGCCAGCCGGCCCATATCTGTACCGCGACGACGCCCGCAACCACGAAGAGACCCTTAATCCAATGTGGGCCTCCATCAACTTGCAGGAATCTGTCTTCCTCTCGGTACTTTTGCTTTTCGTACTCTTCGTCGAACTCGCGCCTCCATTCGTCCACGCATGTCCAAACCAAATAGCTGGCGACCCCCAAGGTCGCAACCGTCCACGCGAGTAGTTCATGGTTGGTGAGAAAAGTCCAAGTCGCTTGGGCCGCGAAAACAAGAAGCAAGACGAAGACCTGAACAAGAATGACAAAACCTGACCATGCCCACTGCAAGGGCGCTGTCACACCATTCATGAATTTGAAAAACTGCTCGGATTCAGGGCCACCTGACCCAAGTCGGGCTGGTTTCTCAGGAGCCTTGCTCCATTCCCCTGCAAGGGCTGCGAGGAGAAGGAAAACAGCGATGACGCTAAAAATGATGGTGACGACGCCCCTGAATATCCCCCATGCGATGCCGAGGAAGACCCTCACGTACCTCAGGATTGGAGACGGTTCATGCGGTGTCGTAGCGATGGGCTTCGGCTGGGCCTTGATACGTTCAGCCATGTCTTTTTCGAAAAGAGCCTGCATCTCGGCATTGAAGAAGTAGCTCTTCTCGGCAGAGTCGTCATTGTTCATGGTTCTGGTGCCCCCTCTCGTCTTGACGTTCATTGGTCATAGCGTCGTGGAATCGGTACGCGGGGGAAGGCCGACCGTCTTATCGGGGGATTGGACAAGAGTATCCGTGGGGCGTACTGGTGTTGGCCACGCGGCACGACCCCGAGGTGGGCGAGGCGGAAATCATGCGGACTCGACCTCTCGTATTTCAATCTGCGTCTTTTCTTGCTTCCGCCCCGGCATTTGAAAGTTGATGAGCAGCCCGCAATCGACACCAAGAATCTTCATATAGTTCTTCAACTGCTTTTCCTCGCACTCGCCCAACTCGCTGCTGACCGCCTTCAATTCGACGATGACCTGCTGTCTTCCGAGGTGAACCACCAAGTCGGGATAACCCTCGCCAACGCAGTGGTCGCGGTATTTCAACTCGACGACCCTCTGGCTCTCGTACTTGATGCCCGCCAGACGCAAGCCCACCTGCGTAGCGCGGTCGCAAACTTCCTCCGAGAAGCCAGACCCGAGACTCCGATAGACTTCTTCGGCGATTTCGCCAATCAACGTCGCGTGGTGGTCCACAGACTTTAGTCTTCAAACCAGCCGTGGGCCCGAGAGCTGACCCTGTAGATTCAATACTTTGCGATCACAGTGCCAACAGCCATTTTTGACCAGCACGAGTTTTCAACGAGTTAGCCTCCACGGTCCCCGCTTTACTAAACGGCCTTGCAAATCCAATCCAAAGCACGACATCGTGAACTCGACCCAACTGGCGATATGGACGGAAGACTGGGTACGAGCCTCCACATGGAGGTTTGCGGTCTTACTAGGCAAGTGGAATTACTTCCGAGCAGGTGACAGCGGGGGCGCTGTAAGTGGTGCCAGAAAACAAACGACTTACGCGTTTGTTTTCTGGAGAGTTGCCCGTCATCCGGGCACGATCCTGCGCTTGATTAGGTATACTTAGCTTGATCAGACACAAGTCTCTTGGCGACCGGCTTGGGGCACGCCCTGGGTTATCGGTACGCATACGAGCAATACTTGGTATCTATCGGCAACAGACAAACGGGAGAATGAAGCTATGAGGACGAACTACAAACTGGCGCTGGCTGTGCTGGCTGGCGTGCTGATCGGCGTTGCTGGCGTCCGGGCGATTCATGCGCAACAAGTCAAGACGCCACCCGCCTACGTTATTGCGGAAGTCGAGGTAACGGACCCCACCACCTTGAAGAAATATAGCGAGACGGCGCCCCAGATCGTGGAGTCTTTTAATGGACGCTATGTTGTTCGTGGCGGCAAAACGCAGTCTCTTGAGGGCGAACCGCCCAAAGGCTTCATCGTAGTAATCGGCTTCGACAGCGTGGAGAAAGCGCGTGAATGGTACGATTCGCCGGCCTATGGGGCGATCAGGCCGTTCCGGCAAAGCTCAACCAAGAGCCGCATATTTATCGCCGAAGGCGTCGCCCCCCAGTGACACAGGCACTGACTCCGGGTTGTCGGCTACTCGGAAACAATCCTGCACGCACACATGAGTCGATGCCTGGTACGTGCCCAATTAACGCCGTTCCCAGACAGCGCGTCCCGTGCCCGCATGGACAGGAAGCTGATTTACATTCTGCGCGCCGTAAAGTTTACGCCTGCGTCCATCGCCGTTTCCCACCGCGTGTTCCGCTCGCACCAAACCACTTCCTCGCGCTCGATCCTCAGCACGCTTCTGCCACCAAGGACAGCCTGCACCTGATTGTTGTCGGCATGCTCGACCACCGCAATGCCGTGCCCGATTACAGCCACCCGGTCGCCACGTTTGATCCGCCGTTGCTCTGCTCGCCGGGCGTACCACTCGCTACACCGCTGCACGAGCAGGTCAAGCCCGTTCGCATCAACGCCGGAGCCCGTGCGCCACAGTGGCACGGTTCCGGTTTCGCCAAGAACGAAGATGTCAGAGCCGTATGCGGCCAGCGTCGTTAGCCGAGATTCGACGCTGCTCATGCCAAGGGGCACCGCAGAAAGCGGCAGGATGAGGTTCTTCGGGTACGCGAATTGGGCACGCCACCCTCCCTCATGCTCGACTACCGTGCCCCAGAGGCAGACCTCCCCATGGATGCGGTGTTCTATGTAACCAAGTCGGCGCAGATGGTCGAGGCTTTTGCTGGCGTAGATTCCGCATGTGCAGTCAGGCCGGGGAACTTCGTTGCAGCCCTGAGTTTTGCATTCGGCAGTGAACGCTTCTCCGGGATGCCAATTAATCCCATTCAGCGACTTCAATCCCGTCGCATCCCACTGCCAGACACGATAACCGACGACGGGAAAGACGTAATCCGGCGCTGTCTTGGTGCGACGGGATCATGCACGGGTTGGGGCTCATGCCTTGGCGCGACTGGCTCGGGTTCATCAGGTTCGGGCTCGGTCACCTTCGTTGGAACCGGAGATTCCAAGGGTTCGACAATAATCGTGCGAAGTGGCTTGCCGATCTGCATTCGGGCTCTCTCCTATTTCTCCGCTCAGGCCGCAGCACCAGTGCGCAATACAGGGCTGCGGATTTCTTCCAGTGCCGCTGCGTGACAGTGGCGCTCAAAACGCAATCACGCGTTCCTTGAGCAGCAATGCGATTCCCGCGTAGCCGCCGATGATGATGAGCGCCTGCATGAGGTAGCTGGATTGCCGCCTCAAGACCAGATGCGTCACGATGAGGTACCAGAAGTCGAGGCAGAACGGGCCGAGGGCGCAGAACGCCGCTTTCATCAGCCACTTCTCGTCGGGGCTTCCCCAGCCCCATGCGGCGAAACAAGCCACTGGCAGGAGCAGCACGAATGTGTTGAACGCCAAAAAATTCATCAGGCTTCGGATCATTGCTTTCTCTCTTTCAGCTTGCCCAGTTGGTTTCGGAAGCCGATCAGTGCCTTACTAGCCTATCCCGAGCAGATTTCTTGAGTTCTTCGGGAGCGCCGGGGCAATCGTCGGCGAAGTGGCGGTTTTCGATCTCTGGGCTGTAATTTACATACACATGGTCGCAGTGGAGGCACCAGCCGACGACGCTGTTCAATTCGGCTTCGCCGCAGCCGCACTCGCAACTGGGCCGCTCCCGCCACCTCTGGGCGAGCGCAGGGTCGGGCTCGGAAGACAAAGCCTCCGCTATGCTCCGTTGCTGCTCGGCTGCGTGCTCGGGGCAGGCGCGAAGCTCGACTGGGCATTCGCTGTGGTCGTGTCCTTCCATGGGAAGGCCGCAGATGCATTCGCAGTCTCCGCTGCACTGCCAGTCGTGCCCCGCAAAATCGCAGTAGTGGCGATGGCTCATGCTTCTCCTCACTGGCCGCTTATGCGGCGATGGTCATCTCTCGTTGATTTGCCTCTTTAACCAGCCGCACGACAGTGGCACGGGACACCCGGTGGCGCTTCGCCACCTGCGTCAGGCTCATGCCGGAAAGGCGGTCTCTCACGATTGCCGCCCGATCAACGTTCAGGGGCGCACGGCCGAGCCGCTGTCCTTCAAGCCGCGCCCGGCGCATTCCTGCCCGGATGCGCTCCACGATTAGGCTTCTTTCCAATTCGGCGATGCTGCCTACCATCGTGATGAACATTCTGCCCATCGGACCGCTCGTATCAATACATTCCCTGCCGCTTATGAATTCAATATTCAGCGCGTGGAGTTCATCGACAATTTCGAGAAAGTTTTTGGTCGAACGGGCAATGCGGTCGAACGCGGCCACCAATACGACGGAAAACTCTCCTCGCCGGGCATCAGCCATCATGGCGTCGAGACTGGGACGCTTTGCCTTGCTGCCCGAGATTCCCCGGTCGCAATACTCGCGGCTGACCTCGAAGCCTCGCTGCGCTGCCAGTTTTCTCAGGTCATAAAGCTGAGTCTCCACGTGTTGCTCTGGCGTGCTTACACGGGCGTAGATTGCAGCTTTTTTCATATCTTCTCCTGATGACTCCCAACTTTTTTCATTGAAAGAACTGTCGAAACTGGGTTTTCTAACTGACAAAAGGGACAACGACTCGGAAGCCCATAGCTGCGAACGGTGGCCAAGGGCTGGCTCTCGCAGGCAAAGCTTAAAAGACCACGCCGTTCATCGACGGCTTCCACAAAATGGAGCAACTGAGCAGAACTTTTGCTGACATCGGTCATTTCATCGTCTCCACAAGTTCCGTCGTTGGAGTCTCCGTTTCGCGTGCTCGCAGACCGCAAAGTCCGGGCTGAAGAGCCCGAGCCCGTCCTGCACCATGGACAGCAGATCGCTGATCTGAGCGTTTGAGCATTGTTCTAATAGTTCTCCCAACAGGGCTCCAACCCAAAGGATGCGAAGCCGTTCGGCTGGATCGTGAGATGTGGCCAGCCTCCGCTGGTACCTGAACAGTTCCCGAACGGAAAGCTCGTCTGGAGGCAAGTGCTTCAAATTCCCCTCTACCCTCAATATACAAAGCACCGGGGGAAATCGACTAGAAATGCCCTCATTTTTTTTGAAAAAACTTTCCTCAAGGGTAGTCAATTTCGCCTTGGGCTCTGTATTTTATGGGTAGGGAAAGCTAATTGGAGTTACTGATCAAATGCCATCGAGACCAGATTTTTGCTTTCGGCTTTTGCAGGGGGGGCTGAGGACGGATGACGAAGAAGAACTTAGATCGAGCACCACAGCTTGGAATCTTTTGGCTGATCAATGGCAAGCTGATCATCGACAGTTCGCCACTGACCGAAGCCGAACCGTATGGCAATCACCTAGGCCACCCCAGAAGCCATATTGAAGTTTGGGAGAAGTACCAACGTGGCGGCAAGGTTCCTCTCGAAATGGAATACGAGCAAGCACCGCGTGGGCGAGTGATGTTCGACAGAACGAGCGACACCTTTACGATACTGGCTGACAAATGCATCTTGAGGCGCAAAGACTTGATTGCAGGTATCAAATCGGAGTTAAAGCTCCCAAAGAGCACGAGGCTCAGTACGGACTCCCACTACCGCTGCTTCACGTGCCTGTATGGAACCGATGATGAGGAGTAGGGATGGTTCCCGCATGCTCATCACCAAATCAAAATTTATGGCCGGGTCGCAATGCCTCAAGCGACTGTTTTTGGCTGTGCACTCACCTGAACTGGCGGCGCAGCCGGGCGACGCAGATCAAGCGATCATTGACCAAGGGCAAGAGGTCGGTCTGCTGGCACGGGGAATGTTTCCGGGCGGCGTGGCGGTTGAGTCCAGAAATCGGGAAGAGGCGATCCGGGCGACTCGGGAATTGATCGGCAATCCAGAGATTCCAGCGATATTCGAAGGCGCATTCGAGCACCGAGACGTTTTCGTCCGAGTCGATATGCTCCAGCGTCGCCAAGACCAACGCTGGCGGTTGATCGAGGTCAAATCGACCACGGCTGTTAAAGACCATCATCTGGACGACGTTGCGATGCAACACAGGGTGGTGACCCGCTCCGGAGTCGATCTGGAGGCATCCTGCTTAGCTCACGTGAATCGGGAGTACGTTTATGGGGGCGGTCCCATCGACGTACCCAGTTTCTTCAAGATCAGGAACTTGACCCGGCAGGTTGAGAGATTGCAGCCCGAGCTTACCGTCCAACTTCGCTCAGAGTTTCGTGTCCTCGCTATGCCCTTGGCCCCTGACATTGCTGCTGGACGGCAGTGCAGCGAGCCAGTCACCTGCGAGTTCTTCGACCACTGCAATCCTCCGCTCCCTGAAAATCACATCTTGCGGCTCCCGAGGATTCACGCCGCCACGGTGGCCAAGCTTGCGGCTCTCGGCGTCCAATCCATTCACGAAATCCCAGAACACTACCCGCTCACGGGACGGCTCCGTCGTGCGTGTGCCAGCGTGCAGATGGGAGAGCCGTGGTACAGCCCGCAAATCGGAGAAGAGTTGAGCAAGCTGAAGTATCCGCTCTACTTCGCTGATTTCGAAACCGTGAATCCGGCCCTGCCACGATTTGCTGGGATGCGCCCCTACGATCAGATTCCATTCCAGTGGAGCGTACATGTACAGCGACAGCCCGGTGCTGCGCCCGAGCACTTCGAGTTCTTAGCAACTGACACGAGTGATCCTCGGCAGGCTTTCATCTCGGCGCTATGCGATGTGCTTGGCGATGGCGGAAGCATCGTGGTGTATAGCCAACAGTTTGAGTCGCAGCGGCTCTTAGACCTCGCCTCGTGGCTGCCGGAGTTCTCGGGGCGGATTAAGAAGATTCAGCGCCGACTCTGGGACTTGCTGCCAATCGTCCGCAATCACGTCTACCATCCGGTATTTGGCGGCTCGTATTCACTGAAATCTGTACTTCCGGCGCTGGTGCCCCAGATGTCCTACGCCGGATTGGAAGTGGCGAACGGGCAGGCTGCTGGAATCGCTTGGGAATCGCTGGTGAGAGGAACCGCGGAGGGAATAGATCGCGACAGGATTAGAAAGGCGCTACTGGATTACTGTGGGCAGGACACACTGGGGATGGTAAGGCTCGTAGAAAAACTTCAGCACGAATCTGAGTGATTTTTGCATTTGGAAAGTTTCCCCGCGAATGAACTCCTTTCTCGTCTTGTCGTTCATGCTTTCTGCTCCGATTTAGGTTTGGCAAATCTCTCATCCTTGATCCAGAATCTCTGTCCCGTCCAGCCGGGCCAGACACGAAAGAATAGAGCGTCTCCGTGAGATTTCCACTCCATTGTATGAACAGTCCACACTGCATCGACCTTCTTAAGTTCTGGCAGGCTCCCAACTTTCTCGTCGAGTCCTTTACCTATCTTGGCGAATCCGATGGCTGTGCCGCCGTCTTCAAGCAGCAGGACGTGCTTGTCGGCGGACGTGGCCACTAGCTTCGGCACTTTCTGGTGAAGGGCCTTCCGCAAAACCCCGTCAAACGGGCTGTCACTAGGCAAGATGCGCCCAGTAACCAAGACGCCGTCCGTCTCGGGAAGGTCGAAGGTCTGCACTGTAACTTTCAACTCAAAGCCTACGTCAGGGATCGCATACTCCTTTTCCCCGTCAGCGGGAAACGAATCTTTCTCTTTGATGAACCACTCACGCACCTTCTTGGTGACATCTTTCCAGTCGAGTCCTTTAGGAATGACGAGCGCTGGTACCAGCACGTCAATAAATCGATTCGGCGTTCGCAATGAGGAGTCAGATCGAAATTGCTCAAACACCGTAAGGAATGGAACGTTGTCAGCCATCTGTCCTTCGAAGGGCTGGATAAAAGTGTGTTCGATTGCGAGGCTACGCCCATTTTCGGCGACTGCGATTGCCTCGATAGCTTTTTCCTTCCGCTCCACGACATCCGGTCGTGCCTTGAGCGTATACGAGTTGCCCTCGTCGTCCTTGAACTGGCTAAGGAACATCTTGACCAGTTCGATGTCGTCCCTCTCGAACGGTATCAGTGACATGTAGTTGTGTGTGGGCGTCATGTCTCGAACAGCGTCGGGCCTTTATGGTGTTTCGGCGGTAGCGGCAAGTCGGCGACACTCCTGACTGTTATACCTTGACCCGTGGCAAGCTTGCGGATGTCGTTGTCTTCAGAGTAGAGCGTCGATACGTTGCAGACCTTCGCTATCGCAACGATCTGCCAGTCAAATTTCACTTTCGCCCACGTCCCTCCAGAATCGCCCTTCTTCTTTCCTGCTTTTCTCTGGACTGCCTCAGCCATCAATGCCAACTCCAAGGCGGCACGAGTGTCAAAAGGGGCAAGCCAGAACTTTGGATTGCGGGTTAGCAAGTTGAGTATATCTTTCCGGGAATGCCCCACAGCCGATAGCAGTTCGGCTAACGCCGGGTCGGGAATTACGATTCGGTTGCCACTGCCGTGAATGCGCCCGATCAGATCATCGACTCGTTCTTTCGCTCGCTCGACAGCGTACGGCGCATTCGGCACAAACAGGAACGTCAAGAATGTCGAATCGAAGGCTTCCATCAAGTTCCTAGCCGTGCCTAATTTTCAACATTTCTCCCAGTGGGTCTTTGGATTTCACCAAATCATTGTCTGGTACCGAGCGAAGCTTTCCGACAACGTCAAGCAGGCTGGCATCACTCAGCTCTTCGAAGTCGTGGATGTCAAACCAGCGCATCTCCCATTTGCCGTCAGCATTCCGATACCACTTGCCTCTACCATGAACCCTAATAGGCTTTCCGAAGATGTACGGCGCTAGCTTGCGTGCCATCTCTCTTGTCGTATTGCAAGCGTGGTGCACGCCCTCATAGATCAAATGCACTGGCACAGTCTCGTCCATGCCGCCGATCTTAACGAGCATCCCATCAAGGCTCCCCTCCTCGGAAAACGGCCCGAAAGTGTCCTGTCCTTGTCGAGACTTCCCCGGAAACTCGATGAGTACTTCGCCCTTGTCCCACTCCATCAGCGCCGAGGTGTCATCTTCGTCGAGAAAAGACTGGATGGATTTGAACGCCTTCACCGCTTCTTTCGCACCTTCACCACCCTTGGCTTGTCGTACACGATCCGAAATGGCGCTCTCTTCCTCTGCGTCGATCTCCATAGCGCAGTTCGCACTTCCTTCATCCACCCGAAGGAAATGTACCTTGTCCTCGCTGCCAAGCAATTTCGACAGCTCTCTTAGATATTCGGCCAGCCGGGCCATCGGCAGGGTATGTGGTGTTGCACCCTCGATGCTGAAGTAAAGTTCCTTCTTGGGCATAGCGGCCTTCCGGGATGGGCTTTGTTTCGTCCCGACTATATCCTACATTCCAGCTAATATTGCAGCCGCTACATTTGAGCGGCGAGATGCCCATTCTGGTACACCTCTTCCAGCCGTGTTATAAAGCTAAAATGCCAAAAGCAATTGAGAAGTGGCTGCGGTGAGGCCAAAAAGCGCCATTCGGGAGAATGGCGATCCCAGGGTGTCCTGGCGAAAGACGAAGAGGGATCCCTCGTTGCTCGGGATGACGAAGGGGAGGAGATTTGGCGGAGAAATTGATGGACTGTTAGCGCGTTCCTGTGGTGTAGAATCTGGGGCGTCCCAACAACCAGGCAGCACTAGGAAAGGCAGAAGGCCGGGTTTCGGCACCGCATCCAGCCATGACGCCAAACTCCATCGAGTGTCCCGTCTGCCACACACCGAATCCGGCGACTGCCACGATGTGTTTGCGTTGCGCGACGCCCATCACGCTAATCACACCTATCGAGGCGAACCCAGGAGCACAGTCAGGAGTGACTGTGCCACAGGATGTGACGCTTCCGGGAAGCCCGGGCGCTGGAGACCTGACCGATCTTTCCGGCGCGCAGGGGTGGTCGCGTCCCGCCAATTCACTGAGTGCGGCGGAGGTGCGCGCCGGGCGCCTTGCGCCGCGCACCATGCTCGGCAAACGCTACGAGATCGTGCAATTGCTGGGCGAAGGCGGGATGGGCGCCGTTTACAAAGCCATGGACCGCGAAGTGGAGCGCATGGTGGCGCTGAAAATTATCCGCCCCGAGCTGGCGGTGCGCGAAGAGATCCTGGCGCGCTTCAAGCAGGAACTGATCCTGGCACGCCGCATCACGCACAAAAACGTCATACGCATTTTCGATTTGGGCGAAGCCGAGGGTTTGAAGTTCATCACCATGGAGTTCATCGAGGGAAAGGACCTGAGTTCCCTCATCAAGGAAAAGGGCCGCCTCAGTTTTGAAGAATGCGCCGACATCCTGGCGCAAACGTGTACGGCGCTGGATGCCGCGCACGCCGAAGGAGTGGTACATCGCGATCTGAAGCCGCAAAACATCATGGTGGACAAGAATGGCCGCGTGATCGTGATGGACTTCGGCATTGCGCGCACCGTGGAACAAGGAGGCCTGACGCATACGGGCGCATTGATCGGCACACCCGATTACATGTCTCCCGAACAGGTGATGGGCGAAAAAGTGGATGTGCGCTCGGACCTGTTTACACTGGGCATCATTTTTTACCAGCTCCTGGTGGGGCACCTCCCCTACAGGGCCGACACGGTACAGGGAGCGATGTACAAGCGGACGCGCGAGGTTTCGCCTGCGCCGCAATCGGTGGATGCGAATGTTCCGCTGCTGTTGAGCGACATCACCACAAAGTGCTTGCAGCTTGATCCGCAGCAGCGTTACCAGACGGCCCTGGAGATTCGCCAGGACATCGAAGCGTGGCGCCAGGGCTCGACGAAACGCATCGAGCTTCCCTTGCCGCCACCGCCGCCGGAGCCCGTCAAGATTCCGCTGTGGCGAAAACCTGTTGTCCTTGTGCCGGTAGCGGCGGTGGTCCTGGCAGTGGGCGGCGCGGTGCTGGGAAGCAAATACTTTTCGTCGTCGTCCACGGCAAAATCCGCCGCGGCCGCGCCTGCAGCCTCGCTCGCGATCCTTCCCTTTCACAACGCTTCCGGCGATCCCAAGTTGGACTGGCTGGGTTCGAGCATGGCGGAAATGCTCAGCACCGACGTGGGCGAATCGGCGAGTGTGCGGATGATTTCGGAGGCGCGCGTCGGACAGGTGCTGAAGGATCTGCGGATCACGCCGCAATCGGAGCTGGACCAGGCGACAGTGGTGCGCGTGGCCAATCACAGCAACGTGGACACCATCGTTTGGGGCCACTACGCGCAGTTCGGGGAGCAATTGCGGATTGATGCCACGGTGCAGGACCTGAAGCACGGGGTCAGCAAGACCTTGAAAGCGGAAGCTGCCAGCGAAAAAGAGATTTTGCAGGCGGTGGACAACCTTGCGGCGCAAATCCGGCAAAGCCTCTCCGTTTCGCAAAGCCTGCAAAAAGAATTGCAAGCGCAGGCATTTAAACCGTCCACCACTTCGATCGCGGCGCTGCGGGACTATGACCAGGGTTTGCAACAAGCGCGCCGGGGCAATCACGCAGGCGCCGTAAAACAATTCCAGGGCGCGCTGCAGGAAGATGGCAACTTCGCGCTGGCGTATTCAAAACTGGCGCAATCTTACGCACAGCTCGGCCAGGACGACGATGCGGAGCAGGCGGCGCAGAAAGCCGTTTCCCTGAGCGCGCAATTGCCATTGCAGGAAAAATACCTGATTCAGGCGAGCCATGATTCGATCCTGAAGGATTATCCGAAGGCGATCGCGGCTTACGAGAATCTGGTAAAAGTTTCGCCGGACAACACGAATTACTTGTTTGATCTTGGCATGGCCTACGAGCAAACCTCCGCGTACGACAAGGCGAAGGAAATTTTCAAGAAAGTGGTTGATCTTGATCCCAGGCGAATCGAAGGATTGCTGGCGTTGGGGCGGGTGGAAATCGAAAGCGGGAATGCGCAGGGCGGGATTGAATATCTGACCAAAGCGCAAGCCATGGCCATCGAGGTGGGCGATGACGCGGAGCACGCCCAGGTGGCGCAGGCGATGGGGGTCGGTTACTTCTCCATCCCGCGGTATGACGAGGCGTTGAAGAGCGTGCAGGAATCCCTGGACATTAAAAAACGCCTGGGTCTGAAGAAAGGGATCGCGGAGAGCCTGGACATGATGGCGACCATCCAGGACTTGACGGGAAAGTCCGATGTGGCGCTGAAGAACTATACGGAAGCGCTCTCGCTGATGCGCGAACTCGGCGACAAGCAAGGCACCGCCGACGTTTTGACGGATACCGGGGCTTTTCGACTCGAGCACGGCAAGTACGATGAAGCCTTGAAGCTCTTCAAGGAATCGCTGCAGTTGCAGATCGATCTCCACAACGATTCCAGCCAGGGCATGGTCCTGACCAACATTGGAAATACCTATGTGGCCAAAGGCGATTTCGACAACGGACGAACGTATTTCGAGCAATCGCTTCAGGTGCGCGAAAAATTGAAGGTTCCGGGAGACATCGCGGACACGCTGCACAATCTGGCGGAAACTTCTGTGAAGAATGGCCGCTTCGATCAGGCCCAGGAACAATATTTGAAAGCGCTGGAGTTGCGGCGCAATGCTGGCGATCAGAAGGGGGCAGCGCTGGAATCCTCGGGACTAGGAACACTTTTCGCCGATCAAGGGAGATACGGCGCGGCCGTCAGCGCGGAGCAGGATGCCTTGAAGGGTTTCCAGGAGAGCAAGGAAAAGGGATTCATGGCCACGGAGATCCTGCTGGACTATGGGAATGCGCTGGCGCTGGCGGGCCGCAGCGATGAAGCGGCCAAGTATTTGAGCGATGCGCTGAGCTCCGCGCGCGAACAGAAGAGCCAGCCGCAGATCGCCACGGCGATCAGCTACCAGGCGGACAACGCGCTTTACCGTGGAGATATGAAGACCGCAGCGTCCCTCTATGCCGAGGCGCAGCAGACAGCGGCAAAGACGGGGGACGCGCAACTGATCTTGCTGACGAAAATCAATCTGGCGAAGCTGGCGGTGCAGCAGGGGAAGTTTGCGGTGGCTTTCGGCAAGTTGCAGGGGCTGGGCGAGGAAGCGGATTCCCTGGGCTTGAAACAACTCTCCACCAGATGCCTGGTCTATCGCGGAGAAGCGATGATCGGAATGAAGGATTATGGCGGCGCGCAGAAAGAGCTGAAATCAGCGGTTTTGCGCAGCGAGAAACTTGGGCTACGCGTTCTGCAAGCGCAGAGCCACTATCAACTGGGGCGCGCGCTGGAGCTTTCCGGGAAAGCGGGCGAGGGCACGGCAGAATATCGCGAAGCGCGGCGCGCCGCGGACGAAGTCCAGAGAGAAGCGCAATCCGATGCCGTCCGAAATCGCTCGGACCTCGCTGCGATCTTTGCGTTGAAAACCTGAGAGGGGTCAGGGTTTGTCAGCGTGGCATGCAGAAGTAAAAGCGGCGGCGAGCCGCCACGCTCCAAAATGGCCTGGAGGCGAAGTTGCAGGAGGCTATCCCGCCCGTCAGTTGCCGGTACCGTTCAATAGAACCAAATCTTTTCCGAACAGAGTGTTGTCCGCGATCGCGATTGTCCCCAAGCGGCGCCCTCTGGCCTTGGGGGTAAAGGTCACGAGCAGGGTGCAGCTCTGCGAGGGAACAAGATTCGTTCCGGCTGCGCAGGTAGTGCCCGCCGCCAGGGCGTAGTCGCCCGTCGTGGTCACGTTTTTCAGAACGAGAGGCGATGTGCCGGAATTCGTCAGAGTTACGCTCTCTGGAGCGCTGGTTGTTCCCTGTTGTTGCGGGCCAAAGTGCAATTCTCTGGTGCTGAACGAGGCGCGCGGATTAATCACGCTTGCGGTGAGAGGAACGGATTGCGGGCTGCCGTCGGCGCTATCCGTGATGAGCAGCGCCACGGACTGCGTCGTTAGCAGAACGTCATCGTCGTCCGGCACGAACTCAACCAGGACCGTGCAGTTCTTGCCGGGAGCGAGATTCTTGGGGCAGAAGCTCTGGAAGTAGAAGTCCTCGTGCTCTCCCTTACCCGCTGACGTCAGGGAAACCTTGGAGATGGCAATCGCCGTGGTTCCTTTGTTGGAGAGGGTGACGCTCTTCAGGGAGAAGAATCCCAGGACCACCTGGCCAAAGTCCACACTCGCGGGCGAGATCACCAGATTGGATGCGGTGCTGCCATTCACTGTCAGCGTCCCGATGGACAGAATCTGCTGGGTCCCGACTACCACGGTGGCGGTGTTCGAGTAGCTGCCAATTGACGAATTCGCGCTTAACAATCCGATCGTGAAGGCCTGGCTTGCACTGATGGTGCCAAAGCTGCAGTTCAGCACCTGGCTGCCGGATGCGCCCGTGATCGCGCACGTGCCCGGGCCCGTGTAGGCAGGACTGATTGTCCACAATACGTTTGTGCCCGCCGGCAGCACGCCGGTCAACGTTGCTCCTGTCACCGGACCACCTGCGCTGTTGCTGATGGCGATCGTGAAACTCAGCGGGCTACCCGCCGTCACTGTCTGCGTTGTTGGCGTCATTGCCACCGTGAGATTCCCCACATTGGCTGGTGGGAATGCCACGACCACATCGTTGAACTGCTTCGTGCGGCCGGTGATGTTGGCATCCACCTTCTTGGTCGGATTGAAGGCGGTGGTGATGTCAAACTCGAACTGGCAGGAGATCGGAGGATTCGTCGGCACAGGCGGATTGCCAACCAGCATCACCTGTGTGCAGTCGGTCCCGTACGGCGAGGTCGGAGAGACCGCGTAGTCCGGATCGTCATAGAGGTGAGGCGTGCTCCCGGTGTACGGCGCGGGAGGAGTGAACTGGTCGTTGTTCCAGGAAATGCTCCAGTCGATCGGCCCCACGTAGTAATTGGGATTGGGCTCCACTCCCGGCGTTCCCGAAAACACCTGGTAGTGCACGCAATTGCCGTTCGCATAGGGATAGCAAAGCGGCACAATCTTGTTCCCGTTCGTTAGCGTCTGATAGGTGAAGAAGGAGGCGAAGCGGCAATCGAAGTCCTGCGTGGGAGTCAACCCATTCGGGCAAATGCCATCCGCTATGGAGGGAGGAACCTCCGACGCCTGCACGGTGAGCGTGATTGGCTGCAACACTTGCGGAATCGAGAGCGCCAGGGCATGCGCATTGGGATCCGTGCAGGGATTGCCGGGGCTCGGCGAAGGATTGGACGGGCAATCGTACGTGGCCATGCCGGTGACGGTCGTCCCCGGATTAAAGGTTACGTTGATCAACTGCGGCGGCGGCACGAACGAAGCCGCCACGCTCTGCGGTGCAATCATTGTGACCGAACAACCTGCAGTTCCGGTGCAGGCACTTCCCCACGCGGCAAAGGTGCTGTTGCCACTGGGCGTAGCGGTTAAAGTCACGATTGTTCCGCTGGTGTAGCTCGCCGAACAGGTGCCCGATTGCACGCCTGCAGTCGTGGTGCAATTGATCTGCTCGAAGTTGTCCGTCACCGTGCCGTTGCCAGTACCGATGTCTGTGACGGTCAGCGAGAACTGAGAAACAACTGGATTCACCGTAAGAGTGGTGCTGGTGTCGGTGGCCGAGGTGAAGATGGTGTCACCTGCGTAGCGATAAGTGATGGTGTAGGGCGTTGCCGATGCGGGGATCGCTCCCGTCGGAAACGCGGTGCTGAAGCTGCCATTGCTGCCGATGGCAACTGTCTGCGTTACGCCGTTCAGGGCAATCGAAACGGTTTCACCCGGCGTTGGGAAGGTTGTCCCGTTTCCGATTGTGCCGCCGAGTGTTACCGAGGTTGTCCCGGCGAAAATGGCCTGCGATGGCGTTAGATGGCTAAACGCGGCCGCCAATGCTTGCACCGTCAGCGTGGTTGAAGCGGCGATTGTCCCAACCGACGCGGAAATGGTGGCGGTGCCATGAGTAAGACCGGTGGCGAGACCGAGGGAAGAAATGCTGGCCACATTCGAGGGGGAGGAAGCCCAGGAGACGTTTGTGAGAGGCTGTGTGCTGCCATCCGAGTACGTGCCCGTTGCCACGAATTGCACTGTTCCATTCACCGGGATGACCGGAGTGAGCGGCGTCAAGGCAATGGAGACCAGAGTAATGCCCTGACCGGTCAGCGGGGCGCTTTGGGTGGAACTAGCCAGACCGTTCGTGCTGGTGATTGTAACGAACGCGGTGCGCGCACCGGTGGCAATCGGGCTAAAGGCAACCTGAAGACCACATGTGGCTCCGCCGGCCAAAGTGGCGGGAGGCTTCGGACAAGAATTGACCAAGGTAAAGTCGGAGATATTCGGACCCATAAGCGCGACGCTACTGAGAGTGACAGAAGAGCTGCCAGGATTGGTCACATTGATGGTTTGGGCCGGGCTGGCGGTTCCGGTCAATTGCGAATTGAAAATGAGGTTGGGCGGAGCCAGCGTGAGCGTGGTGGCCTGAGAAGCCGCTGGGGGACTGGCCATGACGATACCAAAGGGTATTGTCAGCGGAACGGTTGCAGTGACTGTATTCGTGGAAGTCTGAATCAGGGAAAGCGTGCTGTCCTTCGCGTTCGCTACATAAACCAACGTGCCATCGGGGGTAACCGCGATGGATTGGGGAGCGTTTCCGACCGCCACAGTTGCGATGACGGTGTTACTTGCCGTGTCAATCACGGAAACATTGTTCGAGACGGCATTCACGACGTACAGGCGCGATCCATCTGGAGTGAGGGCCAAGTCATATGGCAAGGTTCCCACAAGGATGGTGGCCACGGTGACGTTGTTGGGTACGGAAAAAACGGTTACGCTTCCAGGTGTTGTTGTTGAGCAGGTCTGCAAGATATAGCCAAGAGTGCCGGCGGGATTAAACGTCGGTCCACCGAGGCAAGCCGCGGATGGTTGTCCAGCAGGCGGAGCGATGGTGAAAGTAGAGCTGAGCGTATTCGTGCTCGCATTAATCACCGCGACTCTGTTATCCACCGTACTAGCGACGTAGACGAAGGCCCCATCAGGCGTGACCGTAAGCCAGTCAGCTGCAAACCCGATGGGGACGGTCTTCACCACGGAGTTGGTCGCAACACTGAAGACAGAAACGTTTGTGTCCCCATAGTCAGCCACATATCCAGACAGACCATTAGGGGCAATAGCGACCGCAGTGGCACCGGAGCCAACCGGGATGGCGGTCACGAGGGTATTCGTGGTTGTGTCCACCACATTCACGAGATTGTTCACATTGTCTGCCAGGTAGATGCGGCTCTGATCCGGAGTAATGCCAAATGGCTCGTTAAGAGCGGTTACAGGGATCGACTTCACAACTTGATTCGTGGAAGTATCGAGCGCGTCCAGGCAGCAATTCGCGGAAACCACACTGCCTATGTAGGCATAGGGAGACTTGGCAGTGACGGTCAGCCCGGTTGAGCCGGCGACGTTGCCTAAGGTGGCAGTGATCGTGGAAGTTCCGGCATTGACACCAGTGGCCACTCCGGAAGAGCTGATCGTCGCTACTGTCGCGCTACTGGAACTCCAGGTCACCGCGACGGAAAGATTCTGGGTGCTCCCGTCATTGTAGGTGCCAATCGCCAGGAATGTCTGCGTGGTGTGCGTCGAAAGAGTGGGATTTGTAGGGGTCACCGTGAGGGACTGCAGCGTCACGGATGGGGGGATTACGGTGAGCGTGAGAGGCCGCGCTTGAACATGAGACGCGCCGTCGGCAACCTGCACGGTGAAGCTGTATGTGCCTACCGTGGTGGGCGTGCCTGAGATTACGCCAACCGATGAGAGTGGCGACATGCCGGGAGGCAACGCGCCGGACACGAGGGACCATGTGAGAGGAGGAATTCCTTCGACCGCCTGAAGAGCGAAGGAGTAAGGGACGCCGACTTGGGCAAGCGGGAGGGAGTTGGTTGTGATCGTGAAAGTATTGGCGGGGACAATGCCGTAAACTTCGCGGATGCGGAGGTTGTAGGTGTCAGCGAGGAAGAGATTACCGTTTGGATCGCCAGCCACGCCGCCAACAAGGGCGACCTCTGCACTGGTCGCGGGGCCGCCATCGCCGCTGAACCCTAACGTGCCGTTGCCGGCGACGGTCTGGATAAGACCGGTAGAGGCAACAACCTCGCGGATACGATAGTTTCCAAAATCGCCGAAAAAGAGGTTACCCGCGCGGTCAACGAAAATTCCCTCGGGCTCAATTATCTCAGCGGAGGTTGCCAGAATATTGTCGCCATTGTAGCCCGGCGTGCCGGTGCCCGCGACGGTGACGATGTTTCCCGCTGTCTGACCCAGCGGAGGAGTCGAACCGTAGATTTCGCGGATGCGGAAGTTGACTTGATCGGAGATGAAAATATCGCCGGCAGCGTCGCCGTAAACCCCGATGGGGGAGCTAATCTGAGCTTGCACAGCGGGAATGTTGTCGCCATTGTAGCCCGCCGTACCGGTGCCCGCGATGGTCTGAATCAGCCCGGTGGAGGCCACGACCTTCCGGATGCGAGAGTTGCCAAAGTCGGAGAAGAAAATGTTTCCGTTGGGGTCCACATAAACGCCCCAGGGAAGACTCAGGGTGGCTTGGGTTGCGGGACACCCATCGCCCACGGTGTCCGTCTGCGCAGTACATCCGGTGCCGCCGCCCACAACCGTTGTGATGATGCCAGTGGAGGCTGAGACTTCACGGATGCGACTGTGGCCGTAGTCGGAGATGAAAAGGTCGCCGGCACTGTCGACAAAGAGGGCGATGGGTTCAATGAGGACGGCTTGAGCAGCGGGGCAGCCATCGCCAAATGAGTCCGTCTGAGCAGTGCAACCTGTTCCGCCGCCGGCGACGGTCTGAATGATCCCGGTTGTGGCGCTGACTTTCCGGATGCGACTACTATCGGTGTCAGCGATGAAGAGATTGCCGGAGGCGTCAACAGCAACCCCATAGGGCACGTTGAGTTGCGCGCTGGTGGCGAGTAGGCCATCGCCACTAAAGAAAACGGTGCCATTGCCCGCCACGGCCTGGATGGTATCGGTGGAAGCCAAAACGCCATCGGAAGCAACGACCTCACGGACCAGGGAGTTGTCAGAATCCGCAATATAGAGATCATTGGAGGCGTCAACAAAAACTCCGTTTGCGGCAAGGAGAGTAGCGCTACTGGCAGGGCAGCCGTCTCCTACGGAGTCGGTCTGGCCGGAGCAGCCAAAGCCCCCGCCAGCGATGGTTTGAATCAGGCTGGAGGAAGCGACGATTTCACGAATGCGGGAGTTTCCAACATCGGAGAAAAAGACATTTCCGGAAGGATCGACAAAAAGACTGTACGGACTGGAGATTTGGGCGGTGTTGGCAGCGATACCGTCGCCGTTGTAGCCGGGGGTTCCCGTGCCGGCAATCGTCTGGATGAGGCCTGTGGAAGCGCTGACTTCGCGAATGCGGCTGTTGCCTGTATCGGAGATGAAAATATCCCTTTGCGTGTCGAGGTAGACGCCAAACGGCTGGCTAAGGTTTGCTAAGGCAGCGGCACAGCCGTCGCCGACGGTGTCCGTCTGTGCAGTACAGCCGGTGCCGCCTCCCGCGACGGTCTGCATGAGACCGGTGGAGGCGACGACTTCGCGTATGCGGCTGTTACCCGAATCGGCGATGAAGAGATTCTGGTTGGCATCAACAAAAATCTGATAGGGAACAGAAAGGATCGCCGAGGTGGCCGGGCACCCGTCGCCGAGTGTGTCCGTCTGCGCAGTACAGCCGGCGCCACCTCCCGCGATGGTGGTGATGATGCCGGTGGAGGCAGTTACTTTGCGGATCGTGCCGTAAAAATTATCGGAAATGTAGAGGTTCTGCTGCGAGTCCAAGAACAACCCGGTGACGAAGCCCAGAGTGGCGTTTGTGGCCGGGCCACCGTCTCCGTTATTGGCACCCGTCGAGGCAAACAACGTGCCGTTGCCGACAAAGGTTGTTAGTATCCCGCTGGGATTAATTTTGAAAACGCCGCCCGCGGCAAACGCAAAACCCTCCACGGCCACGTACAGATTGCCGGAAGAGTCCTTGACCACCGCAGTTGGATAGCTAATACCGACAGATAGGGCGGGCAAATTGTTGGGGACGCCGCCGGCGACGGTATTGATCGTGCCGAGCGCCTGAGCAAAAGCGCAGGGTGAAACGAGGGCAAGAAGAGCGATGAGAGAAAAGAGTTTTTTTAGCATGGGCGATTTCTTCATTCTCGCGTCCGCAGAAGCGGGAGGTTGACTAGAGTGACTTGGCCGCCGGCGGGCTGGAGGGTGACCAGGAATTGCTGGTGCGGCCCAACCTGCCAGGCGTTGAAATCTTTTTTGGAGATGAGGAACTGGAGAGAGAGCTGGGAGTTTGCGTGAGACTGGACAACGACGTTGGAGACCGTGCTAACCCATTGACCCGGCGCAGAAATGCTGCGCAAGCTCACGCGGGTGACGGTGACCGCGGCATCGCCGGGATTAAAAAGATTCAACTGAACGGTGAGGCGGATTTCAGAGCCGAGGTCGGTGTTCTCCGTGATTTTGTAAGTGCCGGCGAGAGGAGGCGCGGCGCAGGCGGGCAGAACGGCAAATAAGAGCATGGCGAACATAGCGGAGAGATAGAGTGCCGTTAACGGAAAGCGTGAGGTCATCGGGGCAGGGATCCTTTCCGAGGGGCGTGGGTCCATTGCACGGGCGGTCACCGCGAACTGGGGCGAGGAGATGTCATCTTGGACGGCAAGCATAGGTCACCTCAAAAACATTGGGCAAATAGGACGGCAAGAACACGGGACATCTGAGCACTTTGCTCTCCGGCGGGGAGGCCAGAGAGAGCGCCCAGCTGATGGGAGCGGAGATTAGCAAAGTGAATAGATACGTCAAGTGAAAAGAGGGCCAAAAGAGCGGAAAATGACGTTTTGCGCAGCATTGAAAGTTATGGTTAAGGCCAGAGGGGGCCTTCGGGTGAGTTCCGTCCTTGTGCATGCGCAAACCAACATTGACTTCCCTGGTTTCGCTCGTGTTGGGCATCCTATCGGCAAGGAACTTTTGTGCAAACTTGCGGCGGCCCTCCGAAAACAGGAACTTTCTTGCACATATTTCCCCAAAGATGGTCTATTCTCAAGCTCCCCTAAACCCCGCACCTTCCGCGACTCCAGCAAAGAAAGTCATTCAGGCGCTATCATTTTCGGTGAACTGACTGCGGGACTGCGATCCTCCCACTTAAAGGAGGTTCCAGCCACCCCGCCCCTCGACGACGCCGTATCCCTTCCGGCCCTTTGACTTCGTTCAGGACAGGCGGAATAGCAAGTTATTGGCGGGGTGGTGTGGAAAAATCCAAGTTCGACGAAGTGGGGTTCTTCCGAGGCGGCCAATTGAGACAAAACAAAATGCGGCGAACGTAGAATTGGTCAACTTCGGAGTGCAGGATTGCGGTTTGTCAGCGGGGCATGCGGCCGTAAAAGCGGCGGCGAAGCGCCTGAACGAGACCACGGGCATGGAGGCGAAGACGATCCACCGCCTGCTGGAGATTGACCCCGCGACTGGGAGGTTCAACAGGCATGAAGCCAATCCGCTCTCCTGCGGTCTGTTGGTCATTGATGAGACTTCCATGGTGGACGTGCCGCTGATGCATTCGCTTTTGCGGGCGGTGCCGAACCACGCCGGGCTGATTCTGGTCGGCGACGTGGACCAGCTTCCATCCGTTGGGCCGGGCACGGTGCTGCATGATTTGATCCATAGCGGCGTCGTTCCGGTCATGCGATTGACGGAAGTCTTCCGGCAGGCGGCAAACAGCCGGATCATTATTAATGCCCACCGCATCCGCCGCGGGCAGATGCCGGATGTGCGCCGAGCGGAGCGGGACTCGGATTTCCACTTCGTCGAACGGGATGAGCCAGAGAAGATCGCCGCCATGCTCGTCAAGCTGGTCAAGGAACGGATTCCGCAACGCTTCGGGTTCGATCCCATCCGCGATGTTCAGGTTCTTTGCCCCATGAACCGAGGATCGCTTGGCGTGCGCGAACTGAACACGGCCCTTCAGAATGTGTTGAACCCAGTGCGGGCGGGAGAGCCCATGGTCGAGCGGTTCGGGTGGCGGTTCCGGATGCGCGACAAGGTGATCCAGACCGAGAACGACTACGACAAGGATGTTTTCAACGGCGACATCGGAACTATCGAGCGCATCGATCCCGTCGAGCATGAGGTCACCATCCGCTTCGACGAGCGCCGGGTGAAGTACGACTTCGGGGAACTGGATGAGGTTTCGCTTGCCTACGCGGTCACCATCCACAAATCACAGGGGTCGGAATTTCCCGCCGTGGTGATCCCGATCGCCACGCAACACTACATGCTGCTGCAACGGAATCTTATTTACACGGGAATCACGCGGGGCAAAAAGCTTGTCGTACTGATCGGGCAGAAGAAGGCGATGGCCATCGCCGTCCGCAACGACCGTCCGCAGAGACGATATTCGGGGCTTCTCGCCTGCCTCAGAGCGCCATAACAAGGCGTTCCCGCTGATTCAAACAAAGCACGACCTCTTCTGGTGTCCATCGCACTAGCTCTTGAGACGACCATGCCCGAGCTTGACGCCCACATTCGGCAATTGGTAATGTGCCAGCCCTCAGGAGGACACTCGATATGCCACATTATGTGAGTTTGATCCGATACACCCAGCAAGGAATCGCCAAGATCAAAGAAAGCCCCGCACGACTCGATGCCGCCAAGAAAGCCGCCGAGAAGGCGGGAGGGAAAATTCACGCTTGGTACTTAACCATGGGACAGTATGACGCTGTGTTGATTTCGGAGTTTCCCAACGACGAAGCTGGTGCCAAGTTCACCCTTTCGGTTGGCGCACAGGGCAATGTGACCACGGAAACTCTTAAGGCTTTCACCGAAGCTGAGTATCGCAATATCGTCGGTGGACTCTCCTGACATCCGGTCAAAAGGGAGAAAGACATAAGAGCAAGTGAAAGTGGCCCGAAAGGCGGGTCGCTTAAATGCCCCGTCTTGGAGCGTGGCTGCACGTGTGGTGGGTGGCTTTCGCAAAATCGCGATTCGGTAAACCTCGAAACGAATTCAGGACGTGATTTTCGGGCCCGAAGCCTTCTTTCACTCTTGGGCGCTTAGCAAATAGGTGCGAGAATTCGAGCACCGGGAAATCTCAATGACCACCTTCCCGAAGCCCGAGCCCCTCAACGACGCCGAACTCGACCGCCTCGGAGCATTTCTGAGGGGCTGCAAATGTGGCAGGGCAATGAACCTCGAAGAACTCGACGGGTTCTTTGCCGCCCTGATCGCGGGGCCGGAAACCGTGATGCCGAGCGAATACAACCGGGAGGTCTTCGGCGGTGAGGTGGCTGATGTCTGCGAGTTCTCCAGCCTCGAAGAGGCGAACGAAATCTTGGGGCTGATGACGCGGCACTGGAACACAATCGCCGGGACGCTGTTCAATGGCGAAGTCTACGTTCCGCTCCTGCTGGAGGACGAGCACGCCGTGGCGCACGGCAACGACTGGGCGCGCGGATTCATGCGGGGCATGCGCATGCGCCACGATGGCTGGGCTGAGTTGGTTGAGGACGAGGAGCAAGGCGGATGGCTGATCCCCATGATGATGCTCTACCACGAGCACGACGAAGACCCAAAGATGCGTCCCGCGCCGATCACCCCAGAGAAGCGCGAGGACATCATCGTGCATATGGCGGCCGGGCTGGTGGGGGCGTATCGGTATTTCCGGGCGCACCGGGAAGCCCACGCGGGCAGTGCCTTCGCGCCTGAGTCTCGGTGCACCACCTCCAAGGTCGGGCGGAACGATCCGTGTCCGTGCGGTTCGGGAAAGAAATACAAGAAGTGCTGCGGCGGGGCGACGGTGAACTGAGCTATCACTCCTCAGGGCGTAGCCGAATCCTGACAGCACGGGCGATGCTTCGCTACATTATGCTCTGGTCGCGCAGGGCAGCGTCCTACATGGCAGTGGAGACACAAAGCCTATGCTCCTTCCTAAATATTTCCTAAGACTTCCGCACAAATCTCAAGCCTCAAATTCCTCATTAACACTGATGAAATGATTTTTGGAGTTTTTCTGCGTTGACTGCATTGGACTTAAGTTTTACCATCGCCACTGAGAATTTCTTAGGCTGCTTGGACAGAATCCCTCCTCCTCCGCCAACTTGCCAGAGAACAGCGGCACTGGCCGCTACCCTTACAGAGTGCCGGCAGAACAGAGGATGATTCTACCAGCGGCTTGCAATTTTTCGCCTAACAACACTGCCAAGTTCGGTCAGGTTTCTCACGACTGCGCGTGGGCTACACAATTCCCATGGTGAAGAGTCGTTTGAGCCAGACACGCATCCAGCCGAGGGCAGGGGAAAAACAGGGACTTCGCGATATTTACCGGGGTGCGGGTGGCGGCGCGGTGATACTTACGCCATCCGTGGGGCACGCGGCGGGCCGGGGCTCCCCGGAAAGCACCTAGAATAGATAGAAGAAAGATTGTGACGACTTCCCGCACAACCGTGTGGTTCGTGGGGGCCTGGGTTGTGTTCCTTGGCTTCTACGCCCTGGTGTCTCATCTCCTGGGACCCGGGACGAAACTCAACGCTTTTGGAAATATCACGCAGTGCTTTGTGCCGTTGCTGGCAAACGCGGGGCTGTTGATGAATGCCGGCACGCCGCACTGGCGGCGAAATATTTTCTGGATGCTGGTGGCGCTGAGCTGCACGCTGTGGATGGTCGGACAATTCGAATGGACGTATTACGAAGTGTATCTGCTCAAGCCGGTGCCCGACCTGTTTGCAGGCGACATCATTTTCTTCCTTCGCAATATTCCGCTGATCGCGGCGCTGGCGATGCGGCCGCACCTGAAGCGTGGCGAGGTGCGCATTGGCCTGGGGTACATGGATTTTGCGCTGCTGCTGTCGTGGTGGACGTTCCTGTACGTGTTCGTGGTTCTGCCGTGGATGTACGCGACGCCGACTCTGGGGGTCTACAACTTCAATTTCAACGTGCTGGACTATATCCAGCACCTGATGATCATGGGGGGATTCGCCTGGTTATGGTTGCGAACGAGCGGGGCATGGCGGAGCGTGTACGCGCACCTATTTGGGGCCTCGGCGTTGTACATGCTGACTTCACTGGCCGTGAACGTGGCGATCAGCCACGGCGAGTACTACACGGGTAGTTTGTACGACCTGCCGCTACTAACAGTCTTCTTTTGGTATGCGTATGCGGGCTGGGTGGCGTACAAAAGGCGCGATGAATTGGACGCGCCGGCGGAGAGCAGCCCTGTCGGCGAATTGGAAACAGTGGTGGGAGACAGCGTGTGGGCCAGCCGCTTCGCCATGGCGGCAGTGATGTCGCTGCCTGTGTTTGCGCTCTATGCGCTGTGGATGGAGCACGACACGCAAGCGGTGAGAGAATTCCGGCTGACGGTGACGCTGATTGCCTCCCTGCCCCTGGCGCTACTCGTATTTCTGCGCACGCATCTGGCGGACGCCGACCGCGCGCGGTTGCTGGCGAAATCGGAGTCGTCGATCGAGAACCTGCAGCGGCTGCAGGCCCAGTTGGTGCAATCGGAAAAGCTGGTGTCTCTGGGGCAGTTGGCGGCGGGAGCTGCGCACGAAATCAACAATCCACTAACGGCGATTCTGGGATATTCCGATTTGCTGGCGGACGACCCGGCGCTGCCGGACCGTGCGCGGGGCACGGCGGCGAAAATTCGCGAGCAGGCGCGGCGGACAAAAAACCTGGTGCAGAACCTGCTGAGTTTTGCGCGGCAGGTGCCGCCGGAACGCACGCTGCTGGACATCAACTCGGTGGTGACAAACGCGGTGCAATTGCGCGCGCTCGACCTGCACAGCGGCGCGACACGCATTGACATGCAGCTGGAATCGGTTCTGCCGGGCGTGCGCGGCGACAACAACCAATTGATGCAGGTCTTCTTCAACATCATTAACAATGCCGTGGATGCCATGAACGAGGCGGGTGGAGGCGTGCTGACCATCCGGACGCTGCGGGATAGAGGCAACGTGGTGATCCTGTTTTCGGATACGGGGCCGGGAATCCGCGAGCCGCACCGGGTGTTTGATCCGTTCTACACCACAAAACCCGTGGGCAAGGGAACGGGGCTCGGATTGAGCATCTGCTACGGCATCCTGCAGGAACATGGCGGGAGAATTCTCTGCTACAACGGGCAAACCGGCGGCGCGGTGTTTCGCGTAGAGCTTCCGGCAGTGCTGGCGGCATTGCCGGGGCGCGGGCCACAGGTGCCAGGAGCAACGCCGGTTCCCAGCAGCTAAACGCAAAGCTTCTGCTTCTTGCGATGCATTGAAAATTCCGGCGCTGGGCTGCGTAAAAACAGTGCTAGAGTGGCGTGCTCGGGTGTGCCAGAACAGGCGGAAATCATGGGCGAAATCGCGATTGCGACTGAAAAATTGACCAGGACGTTTGGGGCGCTTACAGCGGTGGACGCCATCGACCTGAAAGTACAGGCGGGCCATTTCTTCGGGTTTCTTGGGCCGAACGGCGCGGGGAAATCCACGACGATCAAGATGCTGACGGGGCTGCTGGCGCCGACGTCGGGGCGCGTGGAATTGCTGGGGCTGGATTTTCAAAAGCATCCCGTGGAGGTGAAGTGCCAGATCGGCGTGGTGCCGGAAGGGATGGGGCTGTTCGAGCGATTGACGGGAGTAGAGTATCTGCGGTTTGTGGGGAGAATGTACGGATTGGATCGCGCGACGACGGAAAAGCGCGCGGAAGAATTGCTGGGGTTCATGCAATTGGCCGATCGGGAGAAGACGCTGATTGCGGATTATTCGCACGGCATGCAGAAGAAACTGGCGCTGGCTGCGGCGGTGATCCACGGGCCGCGGATTTTATTCCTGGATGAACCGTTCGAGGGCGTGGACGCGCTGGCGGCGGGGGCGCTCAAGGCCCTGCTTGGAAGGATGACGGAGCGCGGCGTGACGATTTTCCTGACCTCGCACGTGCTGGAGATTGTGGAGCGGCGGTGCAGCCACGTGGCCATCATCCACCAGGGTCGGCTGGTGGCGCAGGGATCGCTGGAAGAGCTGCGCGCGGGAGTTGCCGGCAGCGAGGGCGAAACAAAAACGCTGGAGCAGATCTTCCTTTCCATCGTGGGGCAAAGCGGCGCGGAACAGGCGCGTCTGGAGGAACTGACGTGGCTGACGTAGCGCAGATGCCGGGAGTGCTGGCGCAATTGCGGTTGATTGCAGGCTTGCGCTGGAGCTTACTGAAAAACAGCATGCAGAGGAAGAACAACCGCTGGGACCTGGTGGGAATTATTTTTGCGGCCGCGTTCGGCGCGGTGCTGGTGGTGGGATTGTGCTTCGCCTTTTTTGCCGGGGCGAGTGCGTTTCTGGCAGGAAAACGGGCGAGCTGGATGGGGCTGCTCTTCTGGGCCATTTTTTTATGGTGGCAGGTGTTTCCGATTTTTGTAGCGGGATTCGGGGCAAATTTTGAGTTCAAGACGCTACTGCGCTTTCCGTTGAGCTGGCGCACCTTTTATTTGTTGGGATTGGGCTACGGATTCGCGGATTTTGCGGCCGTATCGGCCGTCTGCTGGGTGGCCGCGATGGTCCTGGGGGCAGCGGTGGCGCGCCCGGAAGTGCTGCCGGTGATGGCGTGCGTGAGCGTGTTGTTTGTGCTGATGAATGTGACGCTGGAGCGGCTGATTGGGTCATGGCTGGAAAAGATACTGGCGAAGCGCAAGACGCGAGAGTTGTTCATCGGGTTGTTCGTGTTGTCGATGGTGTCGTTGAATTTCCTGAATCCCGTGCTGCAGCGGTACGGAAATGCGGCGCGGCCGAAGATTCTGGAGTACCTGCCGTATCTGGCCTGGTTGCCGGGATCGTTGGCGGGGAGCGCCGTGGCGGGATCGGTGCGCGGGGATCCGCGGGCTATCCTGTTGGGTACGGCGGGGTTGCTTGTGTGGCTGGGTGTGACGAGCGGATTATTGTGGCGACGATTCGCGGCACAATACCGCGGCGAAGAGCTCAGTGAGACCGCGGCACCCGCACCGACGAAGAAGAACAACGCCATCGCCGCTTCAGCCAAAAAGGCAAAAGGCCAAAGCGCAAATGGGGAATGGCTGCCGCTGGTGCCGGCAACGGTTGCCGCAGTGGTGCTGAAGGAGTTCCGCTATCTGACACGCAACGGCATGGCGTTTTTGACGCTGCTGCTGCCCCCCATCATGGTGGTGTTTTTCACCATGCAATTCGGGAATGGCTCGCCGCTGCGGGAACACTCGCTGAAGCCGGAAATGTTTTTCCCGGCCATCATGGCGTACCTGATTCTAATCCTGATTTCGCCCGCGTATAACGCCTTTGCGTTTGAGGGTAAAGGCATCCAGACGTACTTCATGGCGCCGCTACGATTCCAGGATGTGCTGTTGGGGAAGAATCTGTTTCTGGTAGCGCTGGTCACGTTTGAGCTGAGCTTGTCGCTGGCACTGCTGGTGTGGCGAGTAGGGTGGCCGAGCACGGCGATGTTTGCGGCGACGATTGGGGCGGGCGCGTTCGCGGTGATGGGCCAGTTGACGATTGCGAACTGGTCGTCGCTGAGCTTCCCGAAGAAAATGGAGTTCGGGAAGATGAAGGGGCAACGAAATTCGGGGATCGCGGTGTGGACGGCTTTGGGCGTGCAAATTGTGGTGGCAGCAGTCTGCACGGTGATCATCCTTGCCGGCAAATTGCTGGGGAATCCGTGGATACCGGCAATGGCGTTCACGGGGCTGACGGCGGCCGCGGCGGGGGGCTATGTGGCGTCGCTGGGGGCGCTGAGCCGCTTGGCGGAAGAGAAGAAGGAATTGCTGATCGAAACGCTTTGCAAATAAAGAGAAGAAGAGGCTCACCGCGGGGAGCACAGAGTTCCACAGAGAGAGCGGATCGGTGGACGTGGCGCTGGGAGGGCCGCTGCGTTTATCGCACTCACCGGCGGAAGTGATCGATACAAAGGACCTGGACGCGCTGATGAAAATCGTGGAAGTAAGCACGCGGAGGTAGTGAGCGCAGCCGCTCTCGCACAGGCCCCAGCCAGGATGTGATTCTGATCCAGGACGCAGCGACCGACCCGAGGATGTAGTCGAGGAAAAGTGAAACAGTTCTTATAACTGAGCGCCACACGGAGGGCCCAATTCCTACCTTCTGCCTGACAAAAAGGAACCTAAATTGGCAAACTCTTCAAATGTCAACTCGCAGATTCTAGAAGGCTTAGCTGAGTTCGTATTGTAATTCTCGGTTATTGCTCTTCGATGGGTTGTCATGAAATCAACAGACCGTCACGACGTTTTGATTGGGTCCTTCCTCCACATCTTCCCTAGAAACAGGATGCGGAGCCAATCGAGGGGCCACATACGCTTATACGCGCCGTAAAAACCTCCTAAACCTTCAGATCCTCCAACCCGCCGGCTTTACTTAGGCCCAAGGCGGGTCGTGCACCTCAGGATCCGGCTCCCTCTTTGAGTCTGGCGCATTGCGGGCAACGGTTGGAAGGACCCTGCTCGTATTGCTGGAGCCCATATTCAAGCGCTAGATCGTGGATCTTGGTGCGGGTCTTGGAAACCGTCGTCTTCGCGGTTGCCTGCTCAAATCCGGAAGAGAAAGTGAAAGCCCTAAGCTAAGTTAGGAAGTCACTTTCTAGACTCAAAAGGGTGGCTCGAAAAGGCGGAATTCTGCTGGCCAATAGGCTGCAAATGAGAGGAATCCAGCGCGGGACCTTGTGCAAGAGGATTTCAGTTTCAGATTATGGAGAAGCAAGTATACAGCCAAATCGACTTTACAAGTGTCTTATGGTTCGGTCCGTCAGCTTTGAGCACGACGAGTGTGGTTGGGTTTACAACCACAACGGGCCGATGGAAGTTGCCCCGTTGGCGCGAGAAGACCCGATGGGAGATGCAAGCAAAGGCGGGTATCGTGGGGCAGAGATGCAACTCGCTCCCCAGAGTCAATCGAGTGTGGAAGTCTTCCAACTTAGAAGGAAATCAACGACCGATGCGATTTTCTATGAGTCTTCCGTGAATGTCTCTTCTGCTTCGACCCCATCGGCTCATTGCATTGCAACGGCCTGGCGTCAATTTGTCCTAGACCGCAGCGCATAAAACTCTCGAATAAAGCTGTATCGACCTGGTTGCCTTTCCGATCAATTTCGAGATTTCGGATGAGGCATCACATCTCAAAGTGATACTCAAACAAACGATGATCGTCAAGCGCAGAGTCTCTAGCGGCGATGCGAACAAGATGCCTCTCCACGTGGCGGACCACGGCACGTTTCCTACCACAACCGATCCCCTGATATCAATTCGAGCCAGGCTGAGGGACTTGCCGTATTTTTGCATGACAGAAAGTCCCCATTTATTGCTCATAGATGCGATGGATGCTTTCAGCGCTTGGATATCAATCTGTCTGGGGATGACGGGGAGCGAGGAATGATGGCTAAACGGGTGAGAATCTCAAAAAGAGGGGGGCAAGATGATGCACATAGGCCAAAAATGGCGTTGTGTTAATCCAAGGTGTTGTGCGGAGTTGGTCATCATAGAGTCATCACAATTGGTAGACGCCGATCAACCGAGATGTGGGTGCGGCACTGTGATGAAGAAGGCGTATGAAAGGCCGACCGCGCGAAGAGTTGTGCTGGCTCCCGATGAAGCGCACGGGTTTGTACCTAGAAAGGAATCGGCCAAGGCTTGACGCAGATGAGAGCACAAGCAGCAATTATATCCCGCTGCTTGTTGTTGCTTCTCATGGTTGGCAAATACCTGCTAACGCTGCTGATTTTCATTGATTACCGCAAAACTTACGTTTCCGTCGAAGCGGGAATTGCATCTGCATTCAAGTGGCACTCGCAACGTATTGCAGCATCTTGCTTGTTCCCTTTGCCAGAATCGTTGACTTGTACCCTTGAAGAATAATGGTCTTGCGACGACAGATTGCGCTGCTCAGAAAAAACTGAAGGCGTGGTCTAGGGAAATGTTCGCGGCTGGATGCGGTAAGGGGAATTGAAGCTTCGAGCGACTGAGCTATGGCCTATGAAGCAGACTGACACGCGCAACATCGAAGATTTCAGCGCGCTGGAGAGTGAGACCCGCGAAATTGGGTCAGGTCGTATTGAGCGGCGCGAATGGTGGTTGTCGTCGACAGCTATAGCGATCACTCTGCTACTCACATTTGGGATTATTTCTTTTCTGCCCGTCCTCCTGCATTCCCACTACGACTGGGAGGGCATCCTCGCCTTGCGCCAAGCTGTGTGGGGACTCCTGGGCATGGTACTGCTGTTCGACCTATACACCATCCACCAGCAGCTGCAAATCCATCGAATACGTCGGCAGTTGGAAGCAAAAGAAAAGCTTTTCCGTCTGATTACCGAGAATGCCGCCGACATGATTGCAGTGGTAGACACGGAAGGGAAGCGAATCTACAACAGTCTCTCCTATCAGAAAGTCCTGGGGTATTCACCCGCCGAGCTTCAGCGATCATCGGCGTTTGAGCAAATTCACCCTGACGACCGCGAGCGGGTGGCAGCCGCTGGGGTGGAGGCCCGGCGCACTGGCAAGGGCAAGACTCTCGAATACCGAATCCGGCACAAGGACGGCACGTGGCGGGTCCTGGAATCCACGTCCAGTGTGATCCGCTCGGGCAAGGGGGAGCCCGACTTGCTGGTCATCGTCAATCGCGACGTCACGGGGCGCAAGCAAGCCGAGGAGGCGCTCCGAGCCCAGCACGATCTGTTGCGCGCGTTGATCGATAACATGCCCGATCTCATTTACGTGAAGGATGACGAGAGCCGGTTCGTTTTGGCAAACCGCGCACTCGCCCAGCTTATGGGAGCGAAGAACCCCGAGGATTTGCTCGGGAAAACGGATTTCGACTATTTTCCGAAAGAACTGGCAACGGCCTACTATTCCGATGAACAGGCCATCCTCCAAACCGGACTGCCGCTGCTTAATCAGGAGGAGCGGTCGGTGGACGCCGAAGGAAACGCGAAGTGGCTCTCGACATCGAAGGTTCCCTTGCGCGATCGGCAAGGCGAGACGATCGGGATTATCGGTATCGGCCGCGACATCACTGTGGGAAAGCAAGCGGAAGAAACATTACGGCAGTCGGAAACGAGTTTCCGTTCCGTGGTTGAGGGCGCGCCCTATGGGATTTTTCGCGCTAGTGTGGACGGCCGCTTCCTGCGCGTCAATTCGGCGCTGCAAGAAATGTTGGGTTACCGGACCTTGACGGAGCTCCTGGATGCCAACCTTGGGGACCATGTTTTCCGGAATCGCGCCGATTTCCATCATTTGGTTGAGTTATTGGGCAGCGTGGACGAGTTTAAGGACGTGGAGATGGAGTGGAAACGTAAGGATGACTCCCCCATCACTGTGCTGTGCAGCGGCCGGAAAGTGGAAGGTGGGGATGAGAATACTACCTATAACGAAGTCTTTGTCGAAGACATCACCGAGAGACGAGTTCTCGAGCGTCAACTCCGGATGGCAGCAAAGATGGAGGCTGTGGGGCGTCTCTCGGGTGGGATTGCCCACGATTTCAATAATCTGCTCGGAGTGATTATCGGTTACAGCCAGATGCTCGCGCGGAAAATGGAACGCGATAACCCATTGCACGAATACATCGAGGAGATCGAGAAAGCGGGGCAGCGCGCGACGTCGCTGACGCGTCAATTGCTCGCGTTTAGCCGGCAGCAGATTTTAACCCCGAAAGTCCTGAACTTGAATGAACTGGTTTCCGACATGGTGAAAATGCTTCCCCGATTGATTGGTGAGGACATCGCCATAAGCACGAAACTTGAACCCGCGATTGGGAGTGTGAAGGCCGACCAAGGACAGATAGAACAGGTGGTGATGAACCTGGCGGTCAATGCCCGGGATGCCATGCCGAGCGGCGGCAGGCTGACCATCGGGACAGCGGATGCCGTATTCGATGAAATGTATGCGCGGCAGCACCCGGGAGCAAAACCGGGGAAGTACGTGATGCTGTCGGTCGCGGATTCGGGCGTTGGAATGAACAGTCAGACTCTGCAGCATATCTTCGAGCCATTTTTCACTACCAAGGAAGTCGGCAAGGGGACGGGATTAGGGCTTGCGACAGTTTACGGCATCATGAAGCAAAGCGGTGGTTATATCTGGGTGGACAGCGAACTGGGTAACGGTTCTTGTTTCCAAATCTTTCTTCCCCACGTGGAGGAGGCGGTTACGCACGTGGCGGAGCAGACCTCGCCCTCGCCCAACTCGCAGGGAAGCGAGACGATACTCGTGGCGGAAGATGCGGAGCCCTTGAGAAAGCTGGCACGGACCTTTTTGGAAGAGCGTGGCTTTCAAGTTCTTACGGCTTCCAGCGGAGAAGAAGCTCTCAAGGTTGCGGCGGAATTCTCTGGAGAGATTCATTTGCTCCTGACAGACGTCGTGATGCCCGGGATGAACGGAAGGGTCCTGGCCGAACAATTGCTTCCGAAGCGGCCTGGAATGAAAGTTCTTTACATGTCGGGCTATACGGACAGTTTTATTGCTGGTCACGGAGTTCTTGAAGAAGGAACCCATTTACTCCATAAACCTTTCACAGAAGAGGTTCTGATCTCAAGAATTCGTGAAGTTCTGAAATCGGTTCACGCGATTGCAGGAAAGAAAGCGCCGCTGGTGGCGGAATTGCCGCGGCAGAAAGTTTGAGTAAAACTCAGTATGGCGAAACTTTTGGTTATCGATGACGAAGAAGCGGTACGACGCCTGATCCGGCTCAATCTGATGGACTCCTACGAAGTTGTTGACACAGGAGAGCCGGAACAAGCTCTGGCCCTGGCACTGGAGCACAAACCAGACGCAATCCTGCTGGACCTGCGCATGCCAAGATACTCCGGGTTCGAACTGTGCCAAACCTTCACGTCGTTCAGCGCCACACAGTTGATTCCCGTATTTGTGATTAGTGGCGAGGCCGGATCCAAAACCAAGGAGTTTTGTCGCGATCTCGGCGTTGTTGGCTACTTTGAGAAGCCAGTGGACTTTGACGCTTTGCGCCATTCATTGGAAACATTTTTAAAGAACGGCCGGAAGGAGCGTAGGAGTGAAGTCCGGGTCCGTCTTCGGGTGCCGTTAAGGCTGTCGGGGAACGATGAGAAAGGAGAGCCGTTTACGCTCTTGACAACGACCGAAAATATTAGCCGCAGCAGTTTCTTGTGCTCTTGTGGTGTCGCACTTCTTACAAATACTACGGTCGGTATTCAACTCGTCGGTCCAGCCAAAGAATTGGCCGGCAAGGCACGGGTCGTTCGCTCGGAATGGCATGAAACACCGTACCCTCGCTACGCATTCCACTTTGTTGAGAAGCCCGATCATTGGGTACTGGATTGAGCGCGTCCGTGATGGAATGGAATCGCATCCCTCTCAGGGACTCGCAATGGCCAGAAGGGGTGTTCGGGACAGGGTAAAGCTGGGGACGCCATGGTTTGATACCCAGCGATTCATGCCACGGAGGTGCAATCTTGACTACTTCAGCTCCCAGGGGCAACCGTTCGGAAGTGGACCGCCGACGTACTCCTAGGTATCCCTTTGTCGCCACGGCAGAGATCGTGGAGAGGATCTCCGGTACGCCAATGCATGCGCGAGTCAGCGATCTCAGCCTATATGGCTGTTACCTTGACATGTCCAATCCTCTCCCAAGTGGCACTCATGTTTTTGTGAGGATATTCACGGACACGGACTTTTTTGAGGCTGACGCGACTGTTCTGTATTCCCAAGCGAATCTTGGGATGGGCTTGGCATTTCGTGATGTAAAACCACATTTTCTACCGACGTTGCAAAAGTGGCTGCTTCAGGCAATGCAGGAAATGCACAAAGCGGAGCATTGAGGCTTGAATCGTCCGCATCCCTCACAAACCTCGCAACTAACTTAATCTCGGAATTATTTGTCCACTTGGCTTGAATGCTTACTTTCGATCATGAGCAACCGGATTGCGTCTCGCGCAGCTTACAACTGCGTGGCCAGTCTCTGCGGGATGAGGGGCCGGAGCTGTCCCTTCTTTCAAAGAGAGAGATGGCCGAGCGAAAGTTTCGAGAGTGTGACAGACCTCAAGCGGAAATGAAAATCCAGATTGAAATTGACTGCGATTACCTTAAGGTGTGAGTATAGGGCACAGGTTTAAGCCCTGGATTTATTCAATTAGATTATGACTACATTTATTGTGGGACTCTCGTGCAGTGTTTGCCAAACCGATGATAGGCAAGACATTCGACGACGAAAGATAATTGAGGGATGAACAAGCTTTCGCCCCATGAACATTTAAAAGATTTGCGGTCCCGGCTTGGGATCACCACACGTGATGTTGCGGAACTAAGCCAACAGATTGCGGAAGCCGAAGGCGATCCGGAATTTCAAATATCGAATGCATGGCTGACGCAGGTCGAGAACTCAGATTCGGTACCCAGCATTTTCAAGCTCTACAGCCTGAGCGCAGTTTATCGCATAAAGTTCACCGATCTCCTTCGCTTGTACGGTGTTGACCTGGAGAAGATCGGACAGCATCAACTTGCGAGTCCTTTACCCCACACTCATCTCACAACGCTGGAAGTGTACGATCCAGATCGAACCGTCTCCTTCCCGGTCCGATTTGACAGGTCATTTGACATTGATAACACGAATTTGGTGTCCAGGATGGTGGAGGTTTGGGGTGAGGTGCCGATCGCTCTCATCCAGCACTTGGATATCAGGCATAATCTTTATGGTTACATCGGGCTGACCGACAACACGCTTTACCCGCTCCTTCGTCCAGGGTCTTTTGTTCTGATCGACCCACGGATCCGCAAGATTCGCACGCTGGAGTGGCGCACGGAGTTCGACCGGCCAATCTACTTTATAGAGCTGCGCGACGGTTATGCTTGCTCCTGGTGCGACCTCCAAGACGGTCGCCTCTTGCTCATGCCACATCCCCTTTCTCCCTGCCGGGTACGCAGCCTGAACTATGGGTCGGAAGCAGAAATCATTGGCCAGGTAACTGCAGTCGCGATGCGGCTGACGGATCCACCACTTCCGGATTCTGCCGATGTCTCAAGATTGCCAGGGCGAGCCTGATATTTGAAACAAAAACGTGGACGATTGTCGGATTCAGCCGCAGGGGAACGGTGACGCGATACGGCTCCAATATTTGCCAGGTGCGAACAATGGTTGCGGCGCTCTCTCGCGAAGCGCATGCATAGATTTCGATTTCCTCTACCAATGCCTCAAGCGAGTAAGCAGCCAGCTGCTTGAAAATCTCGGTGTGGGCCAATTCCAAGGCCTCACTGGCCTTCTCAGGGCTGAATCGCGAAGCTAATCCCTCATGGTGATAGGTTCCTGTGTTGTAGTCTCGTGTTGAAGCGATGAAAATCAGGCGAGCTAAATCGCTCGAGATCTTCGAAAGTGTGCGCCGGAGCAAATCCTCGTAGACATCACGAACGGGTACGAGTTCAAACCCGGCATACGTTTCGTGTGAGTTTCTGGTGCTCAAGGAAACCTTCTTTTAGGGAGATGTGGGAATTCCAGTCGCTGCTCCAGCGGAGGATCTTGCAAAAGCCTCGTGAGCGTAGCTGATTTGCCGCGATAGCTCGTGCACATACGAAGCGATTCTCTCCAACCTCGGCGGACCAACGGTTGTAATGAGGAGCAAAAGAGTTTCACACATCAGTAGAAGTTCGATGTACATAAGAAAAAGTGAGAGTTCTGTTCTGAAGCGAATATCAGCAGCCTGTTTTGCAGCCTCCGTGTGGTTTCGCATGACCTGTCGGATGTCACGGGACGTTTGCCTCACCCAAAGAAGCGCGATCCTCTTACGCTCCTGGAGAAAGAGCCGTTCAAGACAGGGAGACTGTGTCTGCAATATGAGTTCCCAGTCTTCACGAGAAAATATCCTGGCCACTAATTCCGGCGGGCACACCTCGAACTCTCCGGAGTGCCTCGGGTCTCCCGGGAATTCCGAAATTGAGTGAATACCCCGAGCTGTTGACTCCTGCCTTAGAGCAAACACTACCAGGGCAATGAGGAGAAGAAGACCAACGGTCAACGCGCTTATCAATCCAATCATCGGTCAATAGCCTTATCGAGATATGAACGGGCTTCCTGCAGGCGCCTCTTTGTGGCGGCCGCGATTCTTTCATATTGTCGTTCGAACTGAGCGGACTCCTTTGTTTGAGGATTGGGACGATATCCCCACAAATGCACGATCCAAACAAGCAAACTGATATCATAAGACATTGGATAAAGATAGAACCAGGAATTGCGGAAGTGACCGCTCCCGGTGTATGCAAACGTCAACCAAATAACGCTCCCGGCGACAAACAGACCATAACCGAACAAGATGCCCCGAAGGTTTCTTCCAAAGGGTATCGAATAGTGGAGAAACAATAAAACAAGTGCAAAAAGAGAAAGAGCCTGGACCATCCTCATAGTTCGTTGAATTTCAGTGATGCTAGCCTCGGCCCACCATCGTGGATCATTCGCCGCATTGCCAGCTGCTACCACAAGTGCAACGAGAAAAAGCAGAAGGAGTGAATTGCGAGCCATGCGGGATGCTCCAGGATAGGCTCTCAAACCTACTCTAAAAATCTCAAAGACGACTCCACATCCCACCAGAATGCCGACAAACTCAGTGGACCAGTAAGTGTAACGATAGAGGAAGAGTTTCCAGTGATAAACATACAGGCGAAGGAAAGACTGGGATAGGACGAAGACGATGTAGAGATAAAAGGCGGGATACCGGGATAGAAGCTTCGTCTGCAGACCTCGCACCAGAAGAAGAGTCTCGACTGCTATACTGCCCCACCAAATGAGCTGGTCGAGCATTCCCCTGCGCACCTAGTCGCTCAAAAATTCGTCCACGAAAATGCTAGCAGAGAGCTAGGAAAGATGCCATGGCATCTTTCCTAGCTGCTCTCAGTGTTCAGGCAGTGAGTGCGTTGGAAGGCGTCGGCGGTTTGGGCGTCGGCACCCTCGGAACGGGGTCACCCCCGTCTGCGGTCATGATCGGGCGGCCATTGGCTTCGGGTGCGGTTCGATTGAGTTTTCCTTGGGTCATTCTAGCGTGCGGCAATAGAACCACAGCTGCAAATAGAACTATTGCACAAAGCTGGAAGGGGGTTTTCATTGAGCGCATAGAGTTCTCCTTAAGAAATTGAAGGCGAAGGGAGCAAGGCCCCGAACGCCTGAGTTTATGAACCGCGCAAGAGTAAGTCGGTGAACCGCAAGTACCGCAAGAAATTGATGGTTGGTTGGTATTACAACCAAAACGTGCCGACGGCTAGAGAGCTGCGACTGGACTTTGAGACTACGGTGTCTTCGTTGGGCCCTAAACTGAGGCCAAGTGACACCGTCTGCTTTCCCGTGGATTGAATTCTGCGGGCAGACTGCTGTTGAGTGCGTGCAGTGGCGGAAGAGATGGACGTTAGAGGAGTTCATTCCTGGGCTGCTACAGGCTGTGTTTTGTGTGTAGGCTTGCTGCACGGCCAACTTCTTTCCGAGCTTCTCGTTCAACCACTGTGGTCACCATATCCAGATGCTTTGCCGATCGTTTTTTGCGCGCGCGGATATTCAGGGACACTCCTTGTGATTTTGCTCTGCGAAAGGGGCATTGATTGTGATCCCAATCAAATACTGACCGGACGGGTCGAACTCACTCTTGTTGGTGGTACAGCAACGCTCTGTGATTCATGATTGAGAAATAGCTGTTCGATGGCTAAGGGGTGTTCGTTAGGAACTCAGAAGGATTCTGGACCAGAAGAAAAGGCGGCCCTTTCGGGAAGGAGATCGAAGTGACTAAGGAGACCAGATTAGGTAGTGCAATGGATGTAATTCCTTCGACTCCGTCTGGTGTCCCTCGAGTGCTGATCGTGGACGACGAACTCACCACACGGAAGCTGCTGGCTGCAATGTTGGGAGAAGCTGGAGTTCCCTGCAAGACAGCTGCATATGCGGAGGAGGGCCTGGGGATCCTCGAAACAGAATCGGTGAACGGAGTGCTCTCTGACCTCCAAATGCCTGGGATCTCAGGTATGGTGTTCCTGGCGGAGGTTCGACGGCGACACCGCCGTTTGGCCTTCTTGATGATTACGGGGGTGGACGACATTCGAGTGGGCATAGGAGCAATGAAAAAGGGCGCGAACGTCTATCTCGTCAAGCCCTTGCAGGTTGAAATTGTCATGGCCAGTCTCGAGCGCGCCTTGGAAAAGAAGCGCTTGGAGCAGGAGGTGGAGAACTACCGCGAGCACCTCGAGGAGAGGGTCAAAGAGCGGACGGGTCAACTTGAAACGGCGTTTTTTCAGGTCGAGCGCAGTTATGAGGACACGCTCCGGGCCCTGGGTGCAGCCATCGATCTTCGCGACAGTGAAACGCCTGGACACTCGCACCGCGTGACTCTATATTCGGCCAAGATCGCGAAAGAATTTGGAGCCACAGAACATGAATTGAAAACCATCGCCATGGGAGCTTGGCTGCATGATATCGGCAAATTGGGAATACCCGATGCGATCCTGTTGAAGCCCGGGGCGCTCACCGAGCAAGAGTGGGCCATCATGCGGAGCCACGCACAGGTCGGGTTTGATCTAATCAAACGCATACCTTTCCTTGCAAATGCCGCGGAAATCATCCTGACACACCATGAGCGTTGCGATGGCAGCGGTTATCCCCGAGGCCTGAAAACGGCGGACATTCCGATTGGGGCGCGAATATTTGCCGTTGCAGACACCGTGGACGCAATGACGTCTAACCGTCCCTATCGTTCGGCTCTCTCCTTCGAAGAGGCACACGATGAAATTCAGCGCGGGTCGGGAGGTCGCTATGATACAAGGGTGGCGAACGTCTTCCTGAGCATTACGGTCGAGAGCTGGAAAGCACTCCGCCATTCAATCGAGATTCCTGGCAGCGAGTCCTAATGCATGGAGGGAAGCTATGCTAGAAGCCCGATTTGTGGGAGCAGAGGAAATTGAATTCATTCGATTTCTAAACTGGAAACCAGGGAAGGCTCACGACTCACAAACAGGACGGCCTAGATTTTTGGCTCGGCTAACGCCAGCAAACACGTTGTGCGCCTCCGTGTAACAGGTGGGTCGTTCCGAATCTCCTTCGAAATGCTGCGTCTCTTGCGCCATCCTTCCAGGCTCGCAGTCCCGCCCGCTTGCTGCCCCAGGTGTTGTAGCGACTGCGCACAGCTGCCTATTAATCTTAAGTTGCCGCCTTCATTTGGAGATCTCCCGTGGCTTGACCTTGTTATTCTGTTGTTCCTTGCGATGCCTCTGCCGGTCGTTCTCCTCCAGCAGAAGAAAGCCACTGTTCGAGAATGGGAAGCTGGTTGGTAGGGACGTTTAGGAATGAAAGGCCCATTCCATTCGACTCGAGGGTGTAAGCAACCATGGCATCCGTCAGAAAATACACTCCATGATGTCTGATTTCTATTGCGAGGAGCGTGCCTTGGGAGAATGGTTCACGAGTGCGCACATAACAACCGCCCTTGCTGAGATTCGTTGTCTCGCCCCAAATCTCCCTGCCGGAATGCAACTCAGTAGCTCGGACTTCGGCAGCGAATGCCAGTCTATCTGAGCCGGTCTGTTGAGCACGAGCGTGTTCCACAAAACCTCCGCCCTTCGAAGGTTCGTTGCGGGCTCTTCCACCGATCGAATTATCCCGCTCGCCATATGGGCTTTCATGCTCCAACCGATTCTGGTTCGGATGCAAATCAAGATAGGTTGCCAAAGAAGCCGCTCTGCGCAACGAATCGTTTGAACGCTGGCTTCTAGTCAGATCTTCTGATCGTTTTTCCCTTCAATAAAAGGGAGGCAGCTGCGAGATGCAGTGATATTCGCATGGACGGGTTGTTGAAGAGCCTAGGCAACTTTTTCACCGCATCTGACTCCTGCCACCTCCTCCATCAAATGCTTAGGCCTTGCCTCCCTTGTCCGGCAAACAATGCCAACTGGCATCTTGGTGGCAAAGGGGCTGGGATTGCTCGGTATTGCGACCAGAATCGGGATTCGATAAATGGACAGCCCAGTTTTGCCCAAGCTCTCTGCGAGAAAAGATCTCCTCGGGGACTCTGGAGGCTGAACGCTTCCGCGGCCCAAGCGACCAGAACGGCCTCTCTCAGAGTGATGTGCATTGAAAGGTTTGAACGCTAGAGCAGTAGAACGTTAAAACGTGGCGAGGGCGCCGGCTAGGAGCGGGGTTCTTTCGTCAAACGCAGGTACTGGACGCCATAACGAAACATCTTTTCTAGCGGGAGTTCCTGCACGTAGACGATTTGGGCTGGAACAGGAATTCGGGGCAACCCGGGGGAGTAAGGAGCGGCGACTTCAATGCCCGCGGTTTCGTAATAGCGCCGGCTGCTTTTGAAACAAAGGCCGCCGCGCGAGACGTTTTCGCAGAGGACGATATCGTCGTCGAAACTGGGATTGCGCACAGACGCGGTGAAGCTCACTTTTATGCGGACATGCTGACGCCTGTTCTTGAAGCCTGTCGGCGAAGGCGACGGCTCGGGCGGGGGAGCGGCCTCGAGCGAAACAGTCAGGGCTTCTGGCACGGCGGATTCGTCAGGAACTTCCCCGGCAGATTCCTTCCAGAGGGTTGAACCACTACATCGTTCACATGATCGGAGAATGCCGTCGTGGATGGCGTAGATGTCCGATTCGAGAGCGCCAAGGTCGGCGAGTTCGCGGCGGCCGCAAATGCTGCACTGGAGTAGCTTTCGGCGAGCTAAGATCTCAACCTGCGACGCGGAAGGGAACTCGACACCCCAGAAGTCGACAGCAGGGTCGAGAAAAGCGACACCGTAGGTATAGGAATCACCTTCGCAGCCGATTTGGCCAACGACGCGAATCTCGGTCTCTTTATTACTTTCTTGGTGAACGACGATCAACTCTTGCTCGGCGGCGAGTTTATGCATTGAGACGATGCCCGCGCCGTGACGGCTGAGGACGACGGTCTTTGTTTGCTCCATGAATTCTACGCCTTGAGCATCCCAGCCGATGGCCGATGCGAAACCGATGTGCTGGCATCTAGGTCCGCCCGATGCGCCAATTTTCTGACCCACTCTCAGCCCGTTGGGTCTTTTGCGCGACCGTCTATAAGTCTCCTGCGTCGAAGCGGTTCGTCGGATACGGGGATGCAGACCCCTCCAACGTCTCCCCGTTGGTTCGGGGAGCCGAGATGCGGGTGGCCGAAACTCGCGCCGTGAATCGCGCCCTCCGTAAGGCTTATGGAATCGGTCTCTGTTCGGTCGAAGAGTTGGGTGCGTTCTCGATCCCGTCGAGATCTGCCTCCATTCCGTCCCCGTCAAACGGACCCCATCCCTCCAACGGTTCGGGCAATGGCCAACCCCGGCTCCGCGATCAGCTCTGCCTGTTGATCCGCCAGTACAACCTCGACTCGAATCTCGTGAAGGCCTACGCGGCGGACTTCTGCGGCACGGAAGCCCTCAGCGGCGCCAGTCGTGAATTGGTCGAGTCCTTCATCTCCCATCTCGCTGCCGCAGCCAAAGAGAACAGAGCTGCTCTGGTTTGCAAACTGAACTCCTACGCTCAACCGGTGGAGGCACAGCCTTGAGAAGACACATTCCCGGTCTGCATTCGGGACAGCAGGGCCTGGTCAGCAATCTCGACGGCCTATTCTTGGTCCGTGTGGAGCGGGTCTCCTATCGCTGGCATCCCCAGAAGCCCTTCCTGGCGCTGCGCTTCACCATCCTGGAACCAACCTCCTTTGAAGCACTTTCCTTCTCGGGACGCCTTTACTGTACTGACCGCGCGCTCTGGAAACTCAATTGGTTTCTCCGTGATTTTGGCTACGACACCGAACTGCTCAGTCGAGATCAGGTGGACGAAAAGGCCCTCCTGAATCTCCGAGGAGTCATCCGGACTACCTCCACCAACCTCAACGGTCGCTCCTACCAGAACCTCGAGGCGTTTGCCCCGGCAGCAGAGTGGGAGGCACTTTCCTGCGCATCGAGCAGCCAGGGCGAGAGTGGGGAGTAGCTGAGATGACCTTTAGCTACACCCAGATTGCCCATTATCTCCGCTGCCCGCGCAGCTATCGCCATCGCTACCTGGACGGCTGGCGCGAGAAAGAGACCCGGGCGGCCATGATCTTCGGCCGCTGCTTTGAAAAAGCGTTGGAGTCTTATTTTTGCGGCGACGATTGCGGCGCGGCACTCTATCGGGAGTGGCGTGCCTTCCGCGATACTCCGTTTGCATACAAAAAGGGGGAGACCTGGGATCGGTTGGTTCATCAGGGGGTGCATCTTCTCGAATGCTTTGCCCAGGACAATCGGATTCGCATTCCCCACCCGCAACAGAATCTCCAAATCAAAGTGGTGCGGGAACTTCCGAACGCAAATCAATTCATTGCCTACGTTGACGCCGTCGGTGAGCTCGATGGCCTCCATTGCCTCATGGACTGGAAGACCACAACCAGCCGTTACTCCGAGGAGCCCGCAAGGCTGCTGTCGCTCGACCCTCAGCTGATCTGCTATTCCTGGATGACGGGGATTCCCGAAGTGGCCTTAGTCGTCTTCCTGCGAAAGCACCAGCCGGAGATCCAATATCTGAGGACCTCAATTTCGGAAGAGCAACGCGCTAAGTATGGCCGGCTCGTGGGGGCAACGATCGGCCAGATCGAGGCCGCCCGGTTCCCTACCCACAGTGGGATTCGCTTCCCCCAAAACGGCTGTGTGAGCTGCGCGCATCTTGGGCTTTGCCTCGATGACCAGAAGCTGATCGATTCCAGTCTCACCCTCACACCAGGAGCGAGCGACCTTGCTTGGCTTGACGAGCTTGTGGATTGACAGGAGACCGATGGTGACTCCGGAGATCAATCGCCGGCGGGCCGTGTTTGTACTGGGCAGAATCGATGAGATTTTGTCCTGGGAGAAAACCAAGGAACAGGAAAAGGACGTGCGCTTCGTCGAGTTAGGGGAATACTTATGCGAGGTACGAGCAAAACAGTATTGGCGGCTGGAGAAATTGAAGTCGTTTGACGAATTCCTGGAGAAGCGCTTTGCCGACTCCCGCCGGAAGGCCTATTACCTCATGACCATTCACGAACATCTCACGCGCGTCCCGAAGCCGCAGCTTCGAGAGATGGGTTGGACAAAGGCGAGGGAGCTCGTCAAGGTGGCGCGCAAGGATGGAGCGGATTTCGCTTGTGCACCCTGGGTGCACAAGGCAAAGGAACTCCCGAAGGAACAATTCAAGAGGGAGGTCGAGCGACACCTGACGGGGATGGAAACGGAAGCGTGGGAGATCATCTACTTTAAGCTTTACAAGAGCCAGTTACCGGTCGTTGAAAAAGCTCTCGAAACGGCTGCCCTGATGCTGGGAACCGACAAATCACGCGGATATTGCCTGGAGATGATCTGTGCCGATTTCCTGGCCGGAGCTCGACTGCAGGACAGCGATCGGTAGAATGCCTTGCCAAGCAAGGAGTTGGTGAATTGAACATTCCCAAAACAGCGACTGTTCAGGCGATGGAGAATCCAGAGAAAACGGGATAAGCGTGCTGCGCCAGCGTAAACCCCGTCGGAGACTCGACCCCGAAAAGTATCGTGCTCTCCGCAAACAGGTTTTAGAGAGAGACGGCTGGCGCTGTCAGTCATGCGGTGCCCCAAGAGACTTGCAAGTCCACCATTTGCAATCCCGCAGCCGGTTCGGCGCCGATCGCCTGCGAAACCTTATTACTCTGTGCGCCCGATGCCATCGGCTCGAGCACCTGGGAGAGAAACACCCCTTTACACATTTTCGTGATGGAGAATCTTAAAACACGGATTCCTATGTTAGTTTTGGGGGTGCCACGTTTCTTCTGGCCACTTTCTTGGTTGGCGATTTGCTGAACTTCTTTTTGGGGTTGTTATGCAAATTGGAGAACGCCTACGCTGCTTGAGGGAACATGAGAATCTTACGCAGGATGAGGTGGCCCTGAGAGCAGGGTTGGTTCAGCGGTATATTCCGCGGATAGAAAACGGCCATGCGGTTCCAAAACTCGAAACACTGGAAAAGTGGGCACGAGCGATGCAAGTTCCTTTGTATGTTTTCTTCTATGAAACAAAAACTCCTAAGATTAGCAAACGGTTGACGAGCCGACGCATCGATTGGGCATCGAGTGGAGAAGGGGCACGCTATCTAGGAAAACTATGCCACGCTTTGGGTCGACTTAGCCAAAGCGATCTCGACCTTTTCATTTCCGTCGTTCAGCGGGTTGGGTCGAAAGAATACAGACGTTAGCGCTCAAAGAGGGAACTTCTATCAGAAGAGAAAGTAAAGCAGCATCCGTCGGAGCGGTGGCGGAAAACGGGCTGGCGACGGTCGTTTGGGGATCGTTTCTCCCAACACATTTTTCGAGCTTTAGCGACAGGTCCCCGAGAATCCAACAAGCAAACAGCCTCCAGACCGCAACGGCACAGGTGGTGACATCCTCTGGCCTGGCGATGCACGACGGACGGAGAACTCCTAGAAACCTGATCAAGGTATTGTCGTTAACGGAGAAAGCGTGCTACATGCGCCTCAGGAGAAGTTCGATGAATCTTTCGACTGACTCTTGGATTCCGATTGTCTGGAGTGACGGCAAACCGGGGATTGTCAGTCTGCGCAAAGTACTCGAGGGAGGCGGAGAAATCCGCGATCTCGCCGTCCGCGCGCACGAACGCATTGCCCTAATGCGCCTGCTCATTTGCATCGCGCAGGCAGCCCTCAACGGCCCGGTAGATTATGACGATTGGAGAGCCTGCCGGGAACGCATTGTGCCGTCAGCCCTCGCCTACCTCGATCGCTGGCGGCATGCCTTTGAACTTTTCGGTAGCGGCCAACGCTTCCTACAGGTCGCCAATCTGAAAAAGCCCAGCGGCAAAACCAAAGAGGATGAGAGCGACGAAGGCAATTCCACTAGCAAACTCGGTCTTGCGCTGGCGACGGGCCACAATGCCACGCTTTTCGACAACGCGGGTGGCTCGGAGCGCGCTTTTACACCCGCTGAGCTTGCGTTGATGTTGGTGACATTCCAGTGTTTCTCTCCCGGTGGTCGCATCGGAGTAGCGTTGTGGCATGGTAAGGAAACAGCCGGTAACGGTTCGAGCGACCACGCTCCGTGCCTATCTGGAGGAATGTTGCACGCGCTCCTCCTGGGTGACAATCTGGCCGCCACGCTGTGTAAGAATCTTTCGACCAAGCAGCGGGCAGCGGAGTTTTATGGGAAGAACTCTTGGGGCAAACCAGTTTGGGAGTGGATGCCCGAGGGACTTGGCGACAGGAAAGCCGTACAGAACGCCAACCGCACCTACTTAGGCCGCCTTGTTCCGCTGACCCGCGCGATCTGGCTCGCATCTGATTGTCGGACTCTTATCCTCGCCAATGGCTTGGAGTATGGGTCCTATGCTGAAAGTGGATGGCGTGAACCTTCCGCCACAGTTGTTATACGATCCGTTAAAGGCCAGCCCACACGAGTCGTGCTGCCAGCTTCCACTGAGAAGGCCGCTTGGCGCGAGTTACATGCCTTGACCGTCAAAGCCGTCAGCCGAAACCCTGGCGGTCCTCTCGCTCTGGAGAACACCAATTTCGACCAACAAGCTTTCGATCTCTGGGTGGGCGGCCTTGTGGCCAATAAGGCCAAGCTAGTGGATTCTACTGAGTCCGTGTTCCACATCCCTGTCGGAATGCTGAATGAGACAAGCCAGAAGGTCTACGAACAGGGCGTGAAGCTGGCAGATCTCACGGAGTTTCGCGTGATGCGTGCTATTTCGGACTATCACAAGGAGCTCGGTGACGATCTCGATCGAGCGGAGATGAAAGTCCGCCGCAGACAAATCCGGAGCTACGTCGCCGCCCAGTTTTGGACGGACCTGGAAAACGCCGTATCTAGGTTGCTGGAGGTTGCCGCCGCTCTCGAGACTCTCGGGCCCAAGTCCGAATGGCACAAGACTGCGTGGGGGCAAGCCGTCTGGCGCGCCGCCCGCGTATCGTATGAGCGCGCCTGTCCGCACGAGACACCGCGCCAGCTACGCGCTTATGCACTGGGAATGAAAATATTGTTCACTGCACCCGCCGAGCCCGGCGGAGTTGAAAAAGAAACAGAAGAAGAGGTTGAAGCATGAGTGCTAGTCAACTCGACCCGAAGGAAACCGCCGCGCGCTTGTTGGCTTATCTGCGCCGGTTCAAGAACGATCGAGGGGCGATGGCCACACTTCGTTGCGCGCTGAGTCCCAGCAAACTTCCCAAAGCTTGGCCGCTGCTGGCGCAAGTGCGCGGAATCGGCAATCCCCGCATAGAAACCATTGCTGGCCTGTTCGCTTACCATCCGGTCGAAACCCCGACCGGCAATCTCGGAAAGACCTGCCGCAGGCTCAGAGTAACGAACGAGTGGTTCGACGCCCGTTTCCGCCGCTTGCTCGTGTGCGACCGAGACCAGATTTGCGAGCGGTTACGTCCGGTGATCCTGGCCGCCAAGTCCAAAGGGATTCCGATCAACTACGAAGAACTTTTCGCTGATCTTCATTACTGGAGCAGCAATGTGAAAGCGCGCTGGGCGCGTGCATACTGGGGTGCACCCGAAAGTGAGGAATCGGCGGCACTGGTCCCATCGGAGAGCACTCCATGACTTACCTCACCCAAGCTACCCTCGATTTCGTCACCGCCTCGCGAATGCGCCTGCGCAACAGCTACGACTGGCATCAGGCCGTGTGGAAAGCCTTCCCTGGCCGTGACAATCAGCCGCGCGATTTTCTGACGCGGCTCGACCAGCGGGGGGATGGCTTCCGTCTGCTGCTCGTTTCACCGGTGCAGCCGACGCGACCCGATTGGTGTCCGGCCGCCGTGGCAAGCTGGCAAACGAAACCAATTCCTGATACTTATTTCACGCGCAGCCAATATGTGTTCCAGCTTTGCGCTAACCCGACGAAGAAAGTTTCCAAAGAACGGCCGGACGGCTCCTTGACAAAGAACGGACGGCGCGTTCCCTTGGGAAAGCGTGAGGAACTCGTGGAATGGATCAAGCGTAAGGGAGACCATGGCGGGTTCACCGTGGACGAAGCCACGTTGCGCACATTCTCCCGGGGCCGTGAATACTTCGAGAAAAACGGCCAGCCGGGCCTGCACAGTGCAGTGGAGTTTCAGGGGATGCTGACGGTGACCGATCCGGCTAAGTTTCACGAAACCTTTACGCGCGGTGTCGGCCCGGCCAAGGCGTTCGGGTTCGGCCTTTTGGTGATTGCGCCTGTCACATCATAAGGAAGGACGAAAAAAGCAGAAAGGTACCACCATGAAACTCATCGAACTCCATATCCTGCAATCGTTCCCCGTCTCGTGCCTGAATCGTGATGACGTGGGTGCGCCCAAGACAGCAACTTTTGGCGGTACCACGCGTGCCCGCATTTCCAGCCAGTGCCTGAAACGCGCTATTCGGCTGCAAGCCAAAGAACTGTGCCCTGAACTGTATGCCGGGGAACGCAGCAAGTTAATTGTCGTGCCCATAGCCGAAGTCACCAAGCGTTATGGGGCTCCAGCCAACCAGGCACTCGCGGTTTCCCAGAAGTTCTGCCACGGACTCGCAACCTTCGACGAGAGTGCTTTCAAGCAGAATGGAATCCGCAAGGTCAAGACACTTATGTTTCTCTCGCCATCCGAGCGTGAGGAAATCGGAAGAGAATTGGCTGCGATCCTCATGGAAAGCAAAGATGCAAAGACCATGGACAAGAGAATTCAGTCCGCTGCCTCCAAAGTTCGTGAGGCAAAACTGAAAGATGCCGCTGACATAGCCCTCTTTGGACGCATGGTGGCCGCTGATCACTCGCTGACTGTCGAAGGGGCTGCGATGTTCAGCCATGCTTTGTCAACTCATCGCGCGGACAACGACATCGACTTCTTTGCTGCCGTGGATGACCGTCAGCAAAACGACCCAACTGTGAAAGAAGAATCTCGGACAGCTAGCGCGATGATCGGAACGCTAGAGTTTATTTCCGCAGTCTACTACCGCTACGTTGGGCTGAATCTTGGTTTGCTCGGAGATGACCGTCACCTCGAGGCCCTCTCGGCGAAGGATCGGCGAAGAGTCGTTGACACATTTCTGCACGCCGCCGTCCTGACTATTCCAGGCGCGCGAAAAAACTCGATGAATGCGCATACCTTGCCGAGCTATGTGCTAGGTCTCGTGAAAGACAAGGGCCAGCCGCTGCAACTGATTAACGCGTTTGAAAGACCAGTGCGGTCTAGAGAGGGACTGCTGGGTGCTTCTGTTGCCGCGCTCAAGGAGCACCACGAGCAGCTAAAGAAAACCTGGGGCATCAAGCCGTCTTTAGAAATCGCCATACCCGACAAGCCGCTTGACCAATTCTGTGCGGAGATTCTGAGCTATGTCTGACACTGCAAGCCTCGCCCTGCTTCTGGACGGCCCGCTGCAATCGTGGGGCTTAGCAAGCCGGTTCCAGCGGCGGACGACTGGGTTGTACCCGACCAAGAGCGGCGTTATTGGCTTGCTCAGCGCGGCCATGGGACTAGCGAAAGGGTCGCCAGAAGAGGCTGAATGGTTACCCAAGATGTCCGCCCTGAAGATGACGAGTATCGTCATCCCGCGCAATGTACCAGAGGCTGACGGGCCGTTGCCTGTTCGTCGCCTTGAAGACTACCACACCGTGCTCGAGACTCGGCGTGCCAGCGGCGCAATGAACAAAGATGCTGTTGTGACACGCCGCCAATATCTGCTCGAAGCACGTTTTGGCGTGATCCTCGCCGGGGACCGGTCTGTGCTGGAGCGCGTTGCGGCTGCTCTGCAAGACCCGATCTGGGGAGTCTGGTTAGGACGCAAGAGCTGCATCCCGTCTGCGCCGCTGTTTGTAGCGTTGTGCAAGACCCAAGACGCCGCGTGGAAAGCGCTCTTGCGAGTCTCCAAACTGCGGGAGGATACACTCATGGAAACATTCACCACCGTTACCGAAATGAAGCACTTCGCGGAAGCCACGGACTCCATTAACGACCAGCCAGTGAGCTTTGGAGACGGCACCAGTAGCGGCTCGGACATGCGCCAGTTCGCTGTCCGCCGTATCGCGGTGAAACTCGGCATTCGACAGTCATGACTCGGCATGCGCTATTGTCATTATGGCAATCTCTGAAAGACCGCCGTTGGAGACGCTTACGCCAGCGAAAGATCGCTGGACGCCGAGTCCATTCGAACACGGCCGACTTGAAGTTGATGATTCCAGCATTACGTGGATCACTGCGAACCGGATGGTGTCCCGCCTGCCAGTTGCGGCAGTATCGGCAACTTTGCTCGGGCCAGGCAGAAAGGTCACGTACCGCCATGAAAGCCTGTGCAGATTCCAATACGCCCCTTTGCTGGATCGGTGAAGATGGGATGCGGTTCTACAGGTTCGGCATCGCGCCCAATCTCGACAACGTGATGCCCCACAAAAATGCTGCTTGGGCTGACAAGTAGAAGCGCACGGAGATCGCCTGCTTCATGTTTGCACACTGGTTCCCGGACGTGGATGTCCAAAGATATTCCATGACCGAGTTGCGCGACATTGAAGTGGGTGGCCTGTGGATGATGTCCGAGGAAAGGGACGAGGAGACAACAACTACATGAATCTGAGTGTCTGGTTTCACTCTGTTCCATAAGCTAAGTGCTTTAAGATCCAGAGTCCTCCCCACACGCGTGGGGATGGTCCGCAGCCCTCTGAAAAAGGATTAGCGCGAGTGTGCTTCTCCCCACATGCGTGGGGATGGTCCGTATGTTTTTCTTGCCATTGATGAACCTATGGCGTCTTCCCCACACACGTGGGGATGGTCCGTTCGCTTGTGAAGAAGAAAGAAAAGCGTTCATCTCCCACGCCCTGCTTCCCCTCTTCCGCCGCCTTTATGAACCCGACAATGCACTAGATACTCGACAGCGCTTGACAAATCAATTTGTGCGTCCTACTATAACAGGACAGATATATTCACATAGTGCTGTTATAGAAGGACAATAATAACTAAGTGTCCTGCTTTGACAGGACGCAAAGATTATGAATGTCCTAATATAGCAGGACAGAGAGCCGTAGATGAGAGACGACTTCAGAGATCTTCGATTGAGCCAACTGACTCGCAGTCTATCTGCTTTCGAGGCAGCTAGGCAGGAAGCGCGTCCGCAGCGTGGTTGGCTCCGAGCTATTCGTGAAGGGCTGGGTCTGAGTCTCGAAGACGTGGGAAAGAAGCTGGGACAATCTCGGCGGCGCATTCAAGAGTTCGAAAAAGCTGAATCGAAGGACCGAATTACGCTACGGAGCCTGCGGCGCGTGGCCGCCGCACTGGATTGCGAGTTGGTGTATGCCATCGTCCCAAAATCAGGCACGATCACCGAACTAGCTGAGCGACGCGCACGTGCCCAAGCCACAGAAGACGTTCTCGATGTCGAGCACACAATGGCTCTCGAAAACCAAGCAACGGGAAACGTTAAGGAATTGATTGAGGAAGAGACAAAACGCCGACTCAAGAAGCAATGAGCACAATCCCCAATCTGAATGAGACTCCGGGGAATACACCGCTTCACCCGGACGATGCGGCACAGTTAATTCCAAACCTTGCGAGCAGAAGAGAGTTGGACGAGTGGGAACGAACAAATATTCTTGTAGCGCAGAGGTGGGCCTTCAATTCCAGGGTCATGAGTAGTAGAGATCCTCTGGATGAGCTCTATTTGCGAGAACTTCATCGACGAATGTTTGATGAGACTTGGAAATGGGCCGGTAAGTACAGAATAAGAGATGTGAATATCGGCTGTCCCTGCGCTGAAATCTATCAGCGAATTCCAGCCCTCCTGGGCAATGCTCGGTTCTGGATAGAAAACAACACTTTCGAAATCGACGAAATCGCAGTTCGCTTTCATCACCAGTTGGTCTCAGAGATACATGCTTTCCCTAATGGAAACGAGAGGCACGCAAGACTCCTGGCTAATGTTTTGGCCACGAAGCACGGACGGCCTAGATTCACATGGGGCCGAGCCAATCTTGTGAATACCGGGCCGCCGCGCGACACGTATTTAGAGGCTCTGCGCGTTCTTGACGCTGACTTCAAGAACATCCGACCACTACTAGAATTTGCACGATCCTGATCCATCGTCAACCATGCCGATCACCATCTCCATGGTCGCCATCGTTATCGCCGTCAACATCGTCATCATGATCGTTATCGTGGCAGTCGTCGGCTTCCAGCGACTTATCAAATTCTTGTAAACGCCGGAGCAAAAATAGACTGCCATGCCGGATAGCTGATGGTAAGGCGATTTATCACCTCGGTAAGCACAGACACCTGCTGTTGACATCTCTGAATCCGAAACCATCAAAAGCGAATCTTGCCCCGCTAGCGCTTGTAACCAATCTTTCTCAACAGATCGTGCCGCCAAGTGATATCCGCCTGCCCCTCGACACCTTTCGGGGAACTCCCATCAATCACGCCGAGCACACCCCGGCCTTGCTCGCTCTGTGCCACGACGATTTCCACCGGGTTTGCCGTCGCACAGAAGATCGCGCACACCTCGGGCACGTTGCGGATGGCATTCAATATGTTGATGGGGTACGCATTTTGAATGAGCAGCACGAAAGTGTGCCCACAGCCCAGCGCTTGAGCGTTGCGAATGGCGATATCGCGAAGCCCTTCCTCATTCCCATCTGCCCGCGTCAAACACGCCCCGGAACTCTCGTTGAATGCCAATCCAAACTTGGCTTGCGGCACGGTCGTGCACACCGCTTCGAACAAATCCTCCACCGTCTTAATGAAATGCGATTGGCCGACAATGATGTTGGCATCCGCAGGAAATTCCATGCGAACGGTTTTGATCTCGAGCATGACTCCTCCGATTCTATCCGCAGCAAAATACTCAGGCACCTCGCTTGCGTTCAACCCGCACTCGCTCGCTGTAGTGTCCTGTCCTCACTTCAACCCGCACCACTTCGCCTCGGCCGATGAACATCGGCACTTGAACGCTAAGGCCGTTCTCGAGCTTGGCCTCTTTCCATGCCGTTTCCTGCTGTGCGTGCGCCGGTGGTGCTGTTTCGGCAACACGGACTTCGGCCACCTCGGGGAAGGCCACACGGAGTGGCTCGCCCGCAAAGAACTCCACGGGCAAGTGCATCCCCGGCTGCAAGAATTTTTCTGCAGGTCCCAGAACGCCCCTAGGCACTTCCCATTGCTCAAAGGTCTGCGGGCTCATGAATGTGCATGCATCCCCCGCGCCGAACACGAATTCCAGTATGCGCCGCTCGAGTTGCACCTCTTCGAGGCGCTCTTGCGGGCGGAAGTGCGGCTCCCAGATGTGGCCGGTTCTCACATTGCTCAGCTTGGTCTTGATGACCCCGCCCAATTTCGCCGCTCCAGCCTTCGATTCCGCCTCGAGAACACGATAGATCTGCCCCTCGATCCGAATGACCATTCCCTCTTTTAGGTCCGCCGCGAGAAACATGGAATTCCCTTCAAAAATACACGCTCTGCTCTCTTCTAAAGCTGACCCTCCTCCCATTCAATGCTAGAAATCAGCGTCACATCGCCCAAATCGGCTGACCGAATGAGCCGCTCTCCAGCATTTCGGCAGGGACGGGATCGTCGGCACCTTGGTTTTCCCAAGCGCAGTCCCCGTCAAATGAGTTTCTCATTCGCGCTCGAGAAGCTCCTCCATGAACCGCTGCATGCGCCGGTACTGTGAGCCTTTCCAGTAGATTCGTTCACAGCCCGGGCACACATGAAACTCTTCGTAGTATTGCTCTGTCTTCGGCGGTAGCCGATCGCTGATCAAATCCTTTTGCGTTGGCCGCAACAAAGAGTTGCAATGTACGCACCTAGAGAATGGCGCAATTGCGCCCGAAAGATCGAAGCGCTGCAACACCTCTTCGAGTTGCTCGCGAGAATTTGTCGCCCGCACACAGTAACCCCGGGTTACCACGTTTCGTTTGAGTAATCCGCGATCTCTCGTGAGCAGAATCCGCCTCTCTTTGGAGGAGATCGTCGCCAACTCTTCATCCTGAGTATCGTCGCGGTATTTGGTGTCGAATCCCAGCATCCGCAGATAGCGGACGAGCCGCCCGAGATGCGTATCCGCGACAAATCGCGACTCGCGCAGCGGCTGCGGCCGGCAGCGCACTAGCGCCGAGATATCGATGGATTCGAAGACGGGGTAGACGCTGATTCTGTCTCCATTCCGCAAGCGGTAGGTAAAATCCTCCGGCTCGCTGTTCACCAGGATGAGGTCCACTTCCGTATGCGGCACGCCGAGCGTTTCGATCATGTCTTTGATGGAGCCGCTCACCTCGAATGCGTAGGGAGTCGCCCCTCCCCTCCTCCACGGCGCCAGAAAGTCGTTCAGCTCCGCATAGAAACGCACGTCCACTTGCTTCCGCATGAGGCCATTCTAGCTCCCCTCGAAACGCGCCCACCAGAGCCGTCGGCGAGCCTCTCATTCCTGTCATGGTGGCCGTCTGGATCATCGTTGTTGCAAACGAAAGCTTCTCTTTGAGGGTGCCGGGCTTCAGACCTTGCACTTCGGAGACTTTTCTCCAGTGTCCCGAGCGACTTCGTTGGCGCTGGGCGGAGCCTCCACGCGCATTCCATCAAGAGCCAAAAAGTCTGTGTTATAGGGTTTTGGCTCCCACATACAACCCTACGCACACCCACTCCATTCTTATCAAGCGGAACATCTAGGTGCCCACCCGGCCGAAGCCATCATTCGACACTCTATAAGGACGGCTATGCAAATTTCGTTCCGTGCACTTGGACAAAAAGGGACACTCTTCGCTGGTTGGTTGGCGACATTCTCTTTCTTCACTATGACGTTGCTGGCTCAGGCACCCGAAGCGCGAATTACAACGGAAATTGACAACTCCGAACGTACAGCAATCCAGGGCACCCATCCACCGATGGCGAGGCCGGAAAACGATGCTGGCCGAGTACCGGCGGGAACCAAGCTCCAGGGCATCAGCATGGTCTTCAGCCGCTCCGCCACCCAAGAGGCTGATCTACAAGCATTGATCGCCGCGCAGCAGAATCCAGGTTCGCTGCTCTATCACCAATGGCTTACCCCAGACGAATTCGCCGCCCGCTTCGGACTAGCCGACGCCGATATCTCCAAGGCACAGCTTTGGCTCCAACAGCAGGGCTTTTCGATTGAGGACATTTCGCGCAGCAAGAATCGAATCGCCTTTTCGGGCACAGTGGAACAGGCCGAAGCAGCCTTCGGTGCGGAGCTGCACTACTACACGATGAATGGCAAAAAGGAGTACGCTCCCGCGGCGGATATCAGCGTCCCAACAGCACTTTCTTCGGTGGTGCAGACGGTCACAAGTCTCTCGACGTTTCGGCCCAAACCGCACGTCAAGTTCAGGACGCCACAGCGGGCCCCGAAGGCTGACTTCACCTCAGGCCAAACCGGCGACCACTTTTTGACGCCGGGAGACATTGCCACCATCTACGACATCAAGGCCGCGTATAGCGCGGGCTATACCGGGACGGGGCAGTCGATGGCAGTCGTCGGCCAGTCGTCGATTGTGCTATCGGATATTGAAAATTTTGAGAGCGCCGCCGGGCTGACGAAAAAGGACCCCACGCTGGTGCTGGTGCCGAATTCGGGAACCGCCGCCATCGTATCCGGCGACGAAGCCGAGTCGGATCTCGACCTGGAATACTCAAGCACGATCGCCCAAGGCGCTTCGATCTATTTCGTGTATGTGGGCAACAACCCCAACTACAGTGTGTGGGACTCCATCAGCTACGCGGTCGATAACCGGACTGCGCCCGTCATTGGTACCAGCTATGGCGAGTGCGAGGCCCAGCTCAGCTCGAGCGAATACTCGACTCTCAACGGCACCCTGGAGCAAGCAGCATCCCAGGGCCAGTCCGTGGTCTCTGCCGCGGGTGACGACGGGTCCACCGACTGCTATGGAACCACCGGCCTGACGAAGGCGCAGCAGGAGGCATTGGCCGTTGATTTCCCCGCCAGCAGTCAGTATGCGACCGGCATGGGTGGCAGCGAGTTTCCCGCCGCCGATGTTTCCTCTTCGAACACCAACTACTGGGAATCCGCCAGCGGCAGCGACGTCATCAGCTCTGCTCTCTCTTATATTCCAGAGCAGGTCTGGAACGATGATTCCTCTTCGGAAGGTCTCTCCTCTGGCGGCGGAGGCGTGAGCACACTAACATCCAGGCCCAGTTGGCAAACAGGCGTAACCGGCATCCCCTCCGGCAGCTACCGATTGGTGCCAGATATCTCGTTGACCGCCTCGCCCAACAATGCTGGCTTCCTCTATTGTTCGAGCGATTCCAAATCGACAGGGGTTACTGGGAGTTGCTCGAACGGGTTTCGCGATAGCAGCGACACCTATCTCACGGTGGCCGGAGGCACCAGTTTCGACGTACCCATTTTCGCGGGAATGGTAGCCATCATTAATCAAAAGCTGAATTCGACCGGGCAGGGCGTCGTCAACCCCACGCTGTACAAGCTGGCCGCAGACCCCACCACTTATGCCTCGGCCTTCCATGACATCACCAGCGTCAGCAACGAATGCACCGCCGGCTCAGCCTACTGCTCAACGGTTGGCGCGTCCGAGTACCCCGCCACGACTGGCTATGATGAGGCTTCCGGCCTGGGCTCAGTCGACTTCTACAACTTGCTGCTGGCGTGGCCGACATCAGGTTCCTCACTGGTGGCCACAACGACTACACCATCGGCAGCGACCACTACGCCTGGGTCCGGGGCGAGCGACGTCATCACCATTAAGGTGGCGTCCGCTTCCAGATCAAGCACCGCCACGCCCACCGGCACTTTGACCATGGTCGTAGATGGCACCACCGAGACTTCTTCCTTGGCCCTGTCCGGCGGCTCCGCCACCTACACTTTTTCTTCCACAATCACAGGGTCGCATACCATAACCGCAACCTACTCCGGTGATTCCACATACCGGTCTTCCACCGGTACCCTGACCTTGACGGTCGGCAGTGCTCCCAAAAGCTTCATCCTGACTGCGACGAACACCACAGTTTCTGCTGGCAGTTCAGGCACTTCGGCCATCACCATCACACCGCAGAACGGCTACACCGGCACCATTGCGTGGAGTGTCTCCAGCAGTCCCTCTATTTCGAATGCGTGCTTCTCTTTGCCCGATGCTACTGTCTCCGGCAGCAGCACTGTTACTGCAACGCTGACCATCCACACCAGCGCCTCGGCGTGCACGAGCGCCGCGGTTACCGGGACGCGCGGCAATAAGCGCAAGTCCATTGGCACAACTCCGGTCGCCTCCCGGAAGGACATCCCCCCGCTGTCCACCTTGCACACAACACAGGCCAGCTTGGCCCTGGCAGGACTGCTATTCGTCGGGCTGCTGGGCTTCCGTTCCGGCAAGCTGGGCACGTTTTCTGGAGTTTTCTTTTTGCTGGTGGTTGGCTTGACGATGTGGGGTTGCGGTAGCGGAGGATCGTCATCATCCCCGTCGGCGAGCACGCCAAACGCAGCCACGGGAACCTACACCCTGACCGTAGTCGGCACGGATACTACCTCGTCCTCTATCACGGCGTCGACCACCATGACGCTGACGATTGACTAACCCGGCCAGACAGATTGCTACCCAACGCGCCATGACCCAGGATTTGTCTGGGGAAATTGAGCCAGGAACCTCCAGTCCTGCTGCAAGGCTCATGAGGCCGGAGGGAACCACGATTGATGCCGAAGAACCCTGCGAGAAGGCCGCTTCTGCCACAGTTCGCTTCGAATTTAAATTCCACGCCCAGCCCGAACGTTGGAGCGAGGAGTACACAACCGCTCTATAGAGGTGTCAATCCAGCAAACTGTGTAAAGTTGAATGAACATGTTTACGTTCTAGAGAACATAGCGTAGAGTGAATATTGCTAGTATAGTATGGTTACTTATCTTTACTAGACATCAACGAGGGCACCATGGATATAGCAGAGAGGCTCCGGCAATTGAGGGAAGCCAAAAAGCTTTCTCAGGGAGACATTGAGAGGCGGACGGGACTGCTTCGGTGTTACATCTCACGCGTAGAAAATGCCCACACGGTCCCGTCTATCGAGACGCTCGAAAAGATTTCTCGGGCATTAAAAGTGCCAATGTACCAACTTTTTTATGATGGACAAGAATTACCCGAGGTTCCACTTTTCTCCGACAATGGAAAAGAAGACTGGGCCACTCAACGAAAGGGCCATATACTGTTCATGAAGTTGCGCAGCGCGTTGAGTCGCACCAGCGCAAGGGAGAGGAGTCTCCTGCTTCAATTGGCCACAAAGATGGCCTGTGCGAACCGGAAGACACGCCGATGAAGCCAATCCCCCTGTTCTGAACAGCTATCTGGAAGTAATCCAGTCTCCGTATGCCCTGGCGAGCAGATCGATCTTCACAAGCCACGGCTCTGATATGAAAGCTCTTTCCTTCCTCCGGGACCAAATCCTCGGGACGGTCATCGAGCTGCGGCGACAACCGAGGCAATCTATAGCAACACGAATCGCGTTGACCAAATTGCCCAATTCATGGGCGATTCGTCTTTCGTTGGGCTGTCAGGGGTTGAGCAAAGCCAGGTACGGGCGTAGGATTGCTCCCATCAGGTCCCAACGAGACTTGATGGGAGGTGCTCCATGCCATTCAACTTCATAACCCTGTCAAGAGTGGATATGCCCGTAAGCCAAGCCGAAGGCCTGAAAATTCTGGAACGCGATCAATTCTGCTGCAAGTACTGCGGATTGGATGGGAGGGCTAGCTTTGATAACGCGCTGGTCATGTCCGTTGATTTCATTATGCCTCGCGCGCACAAGGGCAAGAAGGATCCTGCCAACCTGGTAGCCTGCTGCCGTCCGTGCAACATGATCAAAGGCAAGCGGGTCTACAAGAACTTCGAGGATGCCAAGAAATATGTGCTCGCGCGGCGCGAAGCGATGCGCCAGACCTGGGAAACCAAGCGCTCCCGCCCGGCGGCAAAAACGGCTTCCACTTAATACGTTTCGAACCGGCGCTGACAGGACACCACTCGGCAAGAATGGCGGTGCAAGGGCAATCTGCTGATCGCCTAGACGGTTTCCAGGCCGACTTCTCCTTCTTGTTTGGAGCCAGCTTGGCCGACCCAGACCACGCTGCAGCGCTCGGAGCTGGGCCCGTCTTCATCGAGGATAAGTTCGATCACTTGGCCGCGCCTAAGGTGGAAAGTTCCGCGCAGCCTGAATCCGTCTTTCGAGGAATCGAAGATGAGGCAGGGGAGCCTCTTCTGGTCGCGGGCCAGATTGATTACCAGGCTGGCGCGCCTCTTCGACATCACCCGCTTCGAGCGGCGGCCTTCGGGGAGAGGAAAGCTGGGCATTCTTTCACCGCCTAGCTTGCGAGTAGTCATGTTACACCCGGATTAGCTTCATTGAAATACGGCGTATCGCGCCGCTCAAAATGTAACCGAAAGGGACAACGTCGCGCCATTTAAGGGGAGATGTGGACTATGAAGCCATTCTCGCAGTGTGCCTCCCCTTCGGGTGGCTTTTGCAGAGCTTCCAACAGCTGAATGAAATCAAAACGCTGCTATTGCGAAGGACTCAGTTCTGACAAATGACGTCATCGTCTGAACCGCGGCTCTGCCCGGTCTCATAGACCTTGCGATTCAGAAGTTCCGGCAACCTAGGGACAGCGGGCATGGATATGCTTGCGCTATCAGAGGCCATTCAGTTTTGCGAGTTAGTGGATGGACAAGTAAGAGGCAAAGAACCCATCCTCGGTCAATCGGTTTTTATCAGCCCATGGTGGATTGCGTGGAGTGCGAGTTCGAGGCGGTCAGAAACTCCAAGCTTGTCAAAAATGTTATGCAAATGATTCTTTACGGTCGCTTCGCTAATGAAAAGCTTTTCACCGATTTCCTTGTTACGAAAGCCCTGGGCCACGAGCTGGACAATCTCCTTCTCGCGTTCACTGAGAAGATGTTTTTCGCGGCGCGACCCGGCTTCAGAAGACTTGGAAAAAGCTTCCATCACTTCAGCGGTCATGCGGTTATCCAGCCAGATTTCTCCGGCATGAACGTGGTGAATACTTTTCACGAGAAGGTCAGTAGCGGATTGTTTCAAGACGACGCCGCGTGCCCCCAAGCGCATAGCACGAAAAACATCGCGGTCGTCCTCTGCGGCAGTCAGGACCACAACGCGAGTCAGCAGCGTATCGAAATTTACCTCTTCAAGTACAGCAAGCCCGCTCTTATCGGGCATGCGTAGGTCGAGTAGAAGAATATCGGGCTTCAACTTGGCGAGGAGCTGGATGCACTCTTCGCCGTTTTGGGCTTCACCAACAATGGTGACCCCTTGGTCGGCATCTAGAAGTTTGCGAAGGCCATCGCGAAAGACCGCGTGGTCGTCGGCAATCAAAACTGTAATTGCTGGCCGCTGTTTTGACATGACATGAGAAGAATTGCCCTAGTTTCGGGTTGATTTTTTAACTATACCGCATCCTACGCTCCTTTTTTAAAGATACCGATCTGGCGCGACTACGCGAAGGGCAAAGCATGTTTAACTTCATGCTTCTCGGGGGACAAATCGTCTATACAGGCAAAAATATCCCTGCTGCCCATGCGCACGTAAGGGCATAGGGTTATCCGAAGATGTTCTTGACATGTCCTCGAATGCGTTAAGACTTTTTCTGTGGGACCTTGGCACCTTTTTTGCGTGCCTCTGACAGGCCAATGGCAATCGCTTGTTTCCGGCTGGTTACTTTGCCTCCTTTACCTCCTTTGCCCGAGCGAAGTGTCCCGCGCTTTTCTCGGTGCATGGCGCTCTTCACGCTTTTGCCAGCAGCCTTCCCGTATCTTGCCATCGCATTCCTCGTTCTAAACGTTGCGGGTCCATTCAGGAGGACTTAGCCTTTGCTTTTGCCGAGTCGCCTGAACGGTAGGACCGCGTAAACTCATCGACCTGCTTCTCCGCAGCGTCCTTCGCAATTCCATAGCGTTCCTGGATCTTGCCTACAAGCTGCTCCTTTTTGCCATTTATCGTAGTCAAGTCGTCATCAGTCAACTTTCCCCACTTCTCTTTTACTTTGCCCATCGATTGCTTCCACTTGCCTTCAATTTGGTCCCAGTTCATCTCGAACCTCCTCTGGATAGAATGGCCGACGCGTACTTCCTGCTGCAGTCGCAGTCAGAGATACCATCGCCAATCCTCCAATAAAATTCCGTCTGTCCATCCCGTTAGGGCTCATGCGCTGGTCTGAGCTTGAAACCCGAATTACGCTAATGCGATTCACAATGCCGCGTCTGTTCAACATTGCACACTTCCAAAATCAAAGAAAGACAGCCGTGTTGTGTATGAATGCTCTGCAAACTCGGGCGGGTGGCCGACAGGTTAACGGGTGGAAAGTCTTTTGCCCGCCATGGACTTTAGCGGATGTTTCGCCCAACTCCCGATTAACGCTAGTGCTTTATCGGATGCGCGTTTTCACTGAGGCGCAGAATTGGGCAGGGTGTTCCGCGCGCGTTCGATAAAGCCGTTAGAACGTGGCCGCCCGGTTTGCGGCGGGCGCGGGTGTTATGCAAATTCAATGGTGGGAAGGAGCGGCGTCGAGGTGTGCCACGGCCGAGCGCGAGGGTGCAGCACGTGACACCGGGCGTGCGGAAGCTGGTTAGGGTGAAAAAGTATGATGAAGAAGGTGGTTGAAGAAGTTGAAAGAAGAGAGCTATCCGACGGCAAGGCGGAGAAGTGCGGACCGTGCCGAGGCACGCGAAGAATACGAATTAGAGAGAGTGGTTTCATGCTGCAGCAGTGACCACTGGCGGAGAGCGAAGTTGGATTTCGGCAGCCGTAAGTCGCTCGATGACTTTCATCGGGCCAGCACACTTGGGGCAGTGCCAGAGATCGGACGAGTCTTTGGTGGAGGAGACGTTTTGTTCAGCTTGCGGCTGTTGTTCCGAGCCAAGAAGTTGAAAGCAAAGCGGTAGGAGAGTGGCACGCCGCCGGTTGGCCAGGAAGCCGAAGTTGCGGATGCGCACGAAGCCTTGCGGAAGGATATGCAGTAGGAAGCGGCGCAAGAACTTGTCGAGCGATAGGGCCATGAGTCTCTGTTCGTTGTTGTGGGCCGAATCGCGCCAGCGAAAGGTGACCTGGCCATCGGCAAAGGAGACCAGACGATGATTGGAGATAGCCACGCGATGGGTGTAGCGGCCCAGATATTGGAGTACATATTGGGGGCCACCGAAGGGGCGTTTCAAGTACACCACCCAGTCTTGTCGGAACAGAGGCCGTAGCCAGGCGGCGAAGATCTTGGGCTGAGCGAGGAGTGCCAAGTCTCCTTGGAGATTGAGCCGGCCATCACGGAAGGCCTGCTCGAGAGCGTCGACGAACTTTCCGCGGAAGACTTCCCGCAGCACCTCCTTGGGAAGAAAGTAGTTTTTTCGTGAGTGAACCCAGTGGGTGTGATCGAGCGAAAGGCCGCCGGCGGGAACGACACAATGGACATGCGGGTGAAGGCTGAGTTTTTGGCTCCAGGTGTGCAACACACTGAAGAATCCAATTTCAGCGCCCAGGCGTAACGGGTTGCGGGCAACTTCCAGAAGAGTTTCCGCACTGCTATGGAACAAGAGATCGTAGAGGAGCTTCTTGTTCTGCAATACCAGTGGCGCCAACCTGCGGGGGAGTGTGAAGACCACGTGCGCGTAGCGTGTTGGAAGAAGTTCTCGTTGACGCGCGGCGATCCAGCGTTCCCGGGCAGCGATCTGGCACTTCGGGCAATGGCGATCACGACAGCTGTTGAACGAGATGGCACGATGTCCACAGCGGGTGCATTCATCGAGATGTCCGCCGAGTGCGGCGGTACGACACCGCGCAATGGCCCGCAGCACTTTGACATGCTTCCAGCGCATCCACTGGCGGCTTCGTTCGATGAATGCTTCTCCCGCAGCGCGGATGAGATCGCCCACCTCAAGAGGCGGCCGGCTCATCTAGTCCTCCTGCGGTGACCTGTCTTTGAGCTTCAGTAAGTCCAACGGGCTGGCGGTTGCCTTCAAGTGACGTTGGGAGAGGTGCAGGTAGCGGGTGGTCTCCTTCAGATCTCCATGGCCTAACAGAATCTGAATGGTTCGCAGATCGGCACCAGCCTCGAGTAGATGCGTGGCAAAGCAGTGACGAAGCGTGTGAGGATGGACGCCTTTGTCGATGCTCGCTCTCTTGGCGGCGTTATGACACGCATGCCAAACCGTTTTCGTATCGATTGGCCGATCCCCGCTGTGGTGGCGGTTGCCGGGAAAGAGCCACACACTGGGTTTTCCCCGCAAGCGGTGGCAATGTGCTTGGAGTTCTTCGAGTAGCATTGGACTGAGCATGACGTCGCGATCTTTGCGGCCCTTGCCGCCCTGGATGTGAATCACCATGCGCTTGTCGTCGACATCGCTGACCTTCAAATGCGTCAGCTCGGCACAGCGCGCGCCGGTGGCGTAGAGCGTCATCAGTAGCGTCCGATGGAAAGAAGAGCAGGCCGCATCGATGAGCTGAGTAACTTCTTCCTGGCTGAGGATCGCCGGCAAGCGATGCGTCCTTTTTGGATAAGGAGTGTCGGCGACGCTCCAAGCCCTTCTTAGCGTCTTGGTGTAGAAGAATCGCAGGGCCGCCAGACGGATCGTAACCGTGCCCGATGACAACTTCCGTTTTTGAAACAGCTCGGCCTGGTATTCACGAATGTGCCGAGGACCCAAGCGGTCCGGCGGACAGTTGAATCGTCGAGCAAAATCTTCGACGGTGCGGATCTAATAACGTATGGTATGTTCAGAGTAATTACGACGCTGGAGTTCTTCCAGCATCAGTTTACGTAGATGGGTCACGGGGACCTCCTGTGACCCAAACTTATCTTAGCTCTGAGGCAACCACCGCTCCGTTCATCCCACGCGAAGCGTCCGCCGCCGGGCGGCTACGTTCTAACGCGCTATCCGTAGAAGTGGCCGCACTCGCGGTGTCCCTAGTTGGAGATCAGCGGACAGTTAGCACTGAATTGCAGCAGTGAGGGCAATGGGTGCTCCGGGACTCCGGTGGTAGGATTTCGGTTTGCGAAGACTGAAAACTTACCGCAAGGAGAAGAACCATGAGCGCTCGGGAAAAACTTATCAAGGCTCGGCTGGGAATGCTAGCCCTGGCCGAAGAGTTGCAGAACATCTCGCTGGTCTGCCGCAAGGCCGGCATCTCCCGCAGTCACTTCTACGAGATCCAGGAGGCCTACGAGAAGTGGGGGCTGAGGGGCTAGCCCCTCAGCCGCGGCCTCAGCCGCGGCGCAAACCGCGCATGCCCAACCAGACGCCGCCGGAGCTGGAAGCGAAGATCCTGGAGATGACCGAGCAGTATCCCGCCTACAGCTACATCCGCATCAGCCAGCAGTCGAAACTCGTCGGCATCGGAGCTTCGCCGGCGGCGGTGCGCGATGTGTGGCAGCGGCACGGACTGGTGGTGCGTTACCAGCGTCTCTTGTGGCTGGAGCGCAAGAGTGCCGAACTCGGCGGTGTGCTGACCGAAGCGCAGATGCGCCTGTTGCGCAAGGCACGCGGGCGGCTGGTCGATCCCGAGCAACACATCAAAGCGCCGCATCCCGGGCACCTGTTGTGCCAGGACACCTACTTTGTGGGCACCATCAAGGGCGTGGGGAAAACCTACTAGCAGACGGTGATCGATGCGCATTCTTCACACGTCTTCGCCAAACTCTATCTGTCGAAGGTTCCGATGACGGCGGTGGATGTGCTGAACGATCGCGTGCTGCCTTTCTACGAAGAGCACAACGTCGAGATCGACGTTCTACGAATCGCTGGAACAGTTGCAACGCGACCTGGACGAGTATCTGGCGTTTTACAATCGCGAGCGCGCTCACCAGGACGATCGCACCCAGGGCCGCACGCCGTTCCAGACTTTTTTAGAAGGGCTTAAACAAATGCGCCGAGAGGAGGTGAAACCCGAAGCAGCTTAGTTTACAATCCGCGCCACCGGTCTCCCGGTGTCCGCGAGTCTCCAGCTAAATACAGCTTAGCGGCTTCCCTGTGATGGCGTGCCGCATGTTCGTGATGCTCTGCTGCCTTGTGATGATGCTCTGCTGCCTTCTTTGACATGACTTCCCTCCTATCGGTTGCCATCAATGCAACCAAGTGAAATCCGCGACAACGAGTGGACTGTCACACTCGATTGTTGCCCTATTGTTACCGTCGAATAACAAAGAAATAAATGAGGAATCCTCTTGCTGACTCTCATCAGAAAGCCAGTTTCCGGTCAGCGCATTCCACTTCCAGTGGATTATTTTCGAGTGCGCCGTCATGCCACCCGCAATCGCGGATTCGCTCCTGCCGAATCTCCGCTGCACCGGGTCCGACGGCCTTGTTACATCGAGAGAAGACGGCCGAAAAACGACCTGTAGCGGCGCAGTGCAAGACGGAGATCCTCGGTCGAGACATCATCGCCGCGATCCCATTGGCCCTCCAGTCTCGTTCTTTCAGCCGCGAACATTTCAGCCAGGCGCTTCATCGTTACCGCGACAAGATTATCTGCCTGCTCTACCGCCCGTCGAGGCTCGTCAACAAAACTCACTTGGAGCGCATCCCATCGGGCGCGAAAATCCTTCGTCTCTTCGGGCGAAAAGAGCGGCGCCGCCTGCTCGTCAATAGCCGGAGCGGTTGCGGCTCCGGCGGATGAAGCGCCGCCAACGTTGAAGCTTGAAGCAGCGACGGCTCGCACCTCCGGTTGCGCGCCAACACTAGCCAAAGTCGCAGTCGTCAGCCCTACATCCTTCTCTTCTTCTTTTATATTGTTTGCTTCGTTCATTGGATTGCCTCCTCTTTGTGTTTTGCACTCCCGACGACCTAACACACCTTTTTCCCCTTCTGAACTATCAAAGCCAAAAACGTACCGTTGTTCGAAGCGATTCAACTTCTAAACCGACGCGTGGCCGTCCGTCACGGGGACAGTGGTTCTCACCGGATCTGGCGTTGACCAACGTTCTACATGCTTGCTCAGCTGCGTCGGACGAAATGCACCACAAGTATTATGATGCCCAAAACCAGGACAACGTGAATGAAAGCGTTGGTTACGTGAAATGCAAAAAAACCAAGCAACCAAAGAACGATCAGAATGGCGGCGATTATCCCAAGCATATTTTCATCTCCTTTCTTCTGAGTGCGAGAACATGTGCGACCTCGTTCTTCCGAACTGCGCTGAGGCCTCTTCCTGTGCGGGAGAACACTGAACGGACATTAGATTAGCCACAGAGAAGAAGGTCGTCTGTACCGTTGTGAACACTTACGCATTGTGATTTTACATTCAATGTTCCACGTGATTGCAGAATCGCGGGCTGCGTGCCGGTCCGGATGGATGGTGGCGGTCGACGTGGCACAGACGTTTTCAAAGCCTTAGCCAGTGGCGCGATTGCAGTCCTTATTGGTCGCCGCAATCAACCCCTTTGCTGACCGCTTCCTGCTATACCAGGATCCCGGAAAATCCCCTGCCCATTTCAGCACCTGTTCACGAGAGCTAATGAACGTGATTACAGCATGGAGCGCCTTCTCCCGATCGAAGAGGTTAAGACTTTGGTTCTCACGCAGTTGAGCCTGCCGCTCGTCCAACTGTTGAGTCTCCGGTCCCACGTCCGCTGACCCAAGATAGACTTCCGTTTTCCGGTCAGGCTAACGGAGTCGCAACATGCGTCGCTTGGTCTGGCGGGTTGCTCTCGGAAGAATAGCCCCAGAATCCCCCGAGTAATATGCTGACGGCACTCAGCGTGAAAACCGTCGCGCAGGCCAGAAGGGAGGGGAGGAACTTCGCATTGCAGAGCACGCCGACACTTCGGTTTTCAACAACCTTGGGGTGCCAGTGGGGGAAGAAAAGCCCCGGCTCTACAGAACGTGAGTCGGGGCCATTCTTTTTGGAGTGAACCCTTGAACTGACACACAAAAATAGGGCACAGTTTCCGGGAAAGGAACACAGTGAAGAGAAAGCGATACTCCCGGAAGTTTCAACGAAGGGCTGTCGAACGCATGGAGACTTGTGAAG